>Ga0207422_1002475_pt1 | contig 24123 bp, 28 predicted proteins | sample MarCyaLeptolynsp_FD_187757 | JGI IMG/M metagenome (GOLD analysis project Ga0207422, IMG submission 187757) | Marine cyanobacterial communities from Panama - species 1 Leptolyngbya sp. (SPAdes) | ecosystem: Environmental > Aquatic > Marine > Unclassified | place: Panama: Panama City | collected... | reverse complement strand
GATGCGAGAAACCATCGCATTTACGGCTCACGTCAATCATCCGGCGGTCACCGTCAATTTCGATCTTGGTGCGTTGCATGTGAACGATACATTCGACACGGCGGCCGAACTGTTTGCGAAAACTGCGTCGCGTGTTTCGCATGTTCATATCAGCGAGCCTCAGCTCATACCCGCGCCAGCGAACCCTTTGGCTTTTGCAACGGTCGCCCATGCGCTTTTGGATCAAGGTTACGAAAAATGGTTCTCGGTCGAGATGCGCGCTGCGACGGAGACGCCGTTGAAGGTGGTTGAGGAGCGACTTTCGGCCTGCGCGGATGCGTTACGTGAGTAGTGAGGACACCAGAGCAATGGCCATTACTAGTAACTCGTTAGATGGATTCCTAGCGTCCTTCTGCTTTGTACAAGACGGCTCGATCGCAGACAATCTGCAAGAGCTTTCATTGATCGCAGCCCAGTTAGAAGGACGCCTAAAATACTGGGAAGTCATCTATGTGATCGGCGAGGACCGGCGCAAAGAGCTGGACGAAAATGCCGAGAAAATCAATCGTATCAGCAATCTTCGCGTGATCACGGTTCATGAAATGATCGGGCGATATCGCCGCCGTCATATTGCCGCTTCCGAAGCCATCGGCGATGTTGTGGTATTGAGCGCGTTTGAAGATATCGAGCACGTCAATCTTCTGGATCTGGCTGAGACGGTCTATCGAGAAGGTGAAATCGCGGTCTACCGTCGATCTGCCTCACGCGGTCTGCCGTCCGTGTCGTACGCCTTGCTCGCTATGGTATCGGGTCATCGCGTAAATCGTCACGACATGCAGACCATTGGGTTTTCGCGCCAAGCGCTGGAGGGCACGATCAATCGTCCTACGGCGACCATTGATCTCAGATTCGAACCCAAACACTCCAGGATCACTTACCGGCGATTGCCTTGCGACGCCGCTGCTAAGACCGGCGGACAACGAGGAACGTCAACGCGCGAGCGCTATAGGCTGGCACTTGAACTGATCGCTACTTCCGCGCCCCGCTTTTTGAAAGGCTATGCCGCGGTATCGGTCGCCGTCCTGTTAAGTGCGTGCCTGTATGCGGCCTACGTCGTCGGGGCTATGCTTGTGTTGACCGATATCGAGGCAGGCTGGTTCTCAACCAATATCGTGCAGGCGGGCTCGGTTGCCTTTATTGCTGGCGGTATGGCAGTGCTGAGCCTCGGCATTGCCGAGATTTATGAGCGGCTTCAGGGACGAGATGATTGGTCAATCACAGAGGAAATCTCAAATACGTCGTACTTTGCTCAGACAGAATCATTGAATGTTTCAACCGGATCCGACGGAGGGCAACGTGAGCCCGTCGCTTGAAGAACTGATCCTCGAGAATGGATGGCAGGTCCCGGATTTCGTTATCAATTGGGAGCGGGAACGTCGCACGAAATACGCGATTGTCATTCCGGTCATTAATGAAGGCGAACGTATTCGAAACCAATTGCGAGAGATGAACGAGCAGGAGTATCTCTCGAAAATCGATACTATCATCGCGGACGGGGGGTCTTCAGACGGCTCTCTCGATATTGAGTTTTTGGCGCAATTGGGCGTGCGCGGACTGCTCACCAAGACGGGGCCGGGCAAATTGTCAGCTCAATTGCGATGCGCCTATGCCTGGACTTTGCTGGAAGGCTACGAGGGCATCATTACAATCGACGGAAATGGAAAGGATGGTGTTGAAGCTATTCCTGCATTCGTTTCCGCCCTCGATGATGGCTACGGGTATGCGCAAGCCTCGCGCTTTATCAAAGGCGGATCGGAACAGAACACGCCGCTCCAACGAAAATTGGCCATTCGGCTCATTCATGCCCCTTTGCAGAGCCTAGCAGCTCGATATTGGTTCACTGATACGACGCAAGGATTTCGTTCCTATTCTCGTCAGTATCTGATGGATGAACGAACCGCACCATTTCGAGATGTGTTTTCCAAGTATGAACTGCTTGCCTACCTCACGGCTCGGGCCAGCCAACTCGGGTACCGCGTGAAAGAAATTCCGACGCGCAGGGACTATCCCAGCAATGCGCCGACCCCAACGAAAATCAGTGGAATTGGGCCTCTGATTGAGATCGTGCTCGTCGCGCTGCGTGTTCTCATCGGCGCATACAATCCAAGTCGGAAATGACGGAAAGACGAAGCGATCGCGATCATGCGAAAATCCGAATATGATATCGCGATTATCGGAGGCGGCTTTTTCGGGTGCTGCCTAGCGCTCTATCTGAAGAGTATCTCCGATGACATCGTCATTGTGGAGGCAAGTGACTCGCTCTTATCGCGCGCGTCGCGAACCAATCAGGCGAGAGTGCATGGCGGCTATCACTATCCGCGTAATTTTCTGACCGCGCTTCGATCAAACTTGCTTCAGCAGCGTTTTTACAATGACTTTCGAAGTGCTGTAAAAGACGATTTTGAGATGATCTACGCGATCGCGCGGCGACGCTCAAAAGTCTCAGTCGGGCGGTTTCAGCGTATGTTTGAAGAGCTAGGAGCGCCAATCTCTCTGGCCGCTCCGGTGAAGCAGGCTCTGTTTAACTCAGATCTGATAGAGTCGGCTTTTTCTTGCAGGGAGTTTGCGTTCGATTACAGCATCCTGAAACGCGATCTGAACGAGCGTCTCGAGCAAGAGTCGATCCGGGTTTTGTTCGACACAATGGTCAATCGCGTCGAAGCCTGTGATGACGAGGTACAGCTGGAGCTCCAGGCCACCCCCTCTATCCGCGCCAAGCATGTATTCAACGTCACCTATGCGAACCTGAACGCCGTAAACCTGCGCAGCGGATTGGCCTCGTTGAAGCTGAAGCATGAGTTGGCGGAGGTCGCCATGATACGACCGCCAGATGCGTTTCGCGATCTCGCGGTGACAGTTATGGACGGACCATTCTTTTCTTCCATGCCGTTCCCGGCAAACGATTTGTACTCACTCACCCACGTGCGATACACGCCTCATTTCAGCTGGATTGATACGTTGGAGAATCCGTCCGCATACGAGGTTGCCAATAGCACACCTCAACTCTCACGGTGGAAACATATGATGCTCGATGCCCAGAGATACATTCCGAGCTTCGCGGACCTGGAATACGTCGAATCCCTGTTTGATGTGAAAACCGTCCTGGTGGAAAACGAGCGGGACGACGGACGCCCCATTCTCCTTCATCAACACGAAGCGATTCCCAATTACTATTCCATCATGGGGGCCAAGATCGATAATATCTACGACTTGTTTGATGCGTTGAAAGAGTCCGGTTCCGTTTGGCGCGGAGCAAATAGCCGTCATCTGTTTCAGTGAAGGGGCGATTGGCGCTTGTCCTGCGATTCGGAACTCGACGGCTGGAAAATGAATTGAACCAGTACAAAATTCATCACGAACGACACCCCAACTGCTGCGATGAGAATCATGAAGTCGACAGTCGGACTGGAGGCGGCGATCCGAGATATCGCCAAGATCACCAGGACACGAATGCCGAGCGTAAACAGGCTAGCCGCGTAAGTCTTTACAAGCCGGCCGATGGAAAACCGCTTGGTGCTGTAGACCCAATATTCGAATAAGCTGTAATTTAGTCCCACGGCGCACAGCAATCCAATTGCGGAGCTGATCGTCAGAGGAAGTTGCAAGAATTGCCGCGCCACAAAAGCGATAGAGAGATCGGCCATCAGTCCCACCAGGATGACGACGAAGTACCGCAGAGTTTGAGTGCGCTTGGGTTGGATTTTTTGCTTCATCAGCCGACGTGAATGTCCTTATCGGTTAGTGTTCTATTGAGGTGCAACCAAGATGCCAAACTCGCGGCCAAGATTTTGGCTCGAAATTCTTGCGCTGACAGGCGTAACCCACGGTTTGAACCGTTTCGTGTTTGCCTCAATACGTTGCGGTTTTACCCATCATCCGGTACGCGTCATCGCACTGAGCGGGTCGCATTGGTTGCGCTCGAAATCATACGATCACCGACTGGTTTGCATGCATATTTTTATCCTCGGACACGCGAACGATGAGCAAGGACGGTTGTCTTCCTCATCCAAGAGTCGGATCGCGTACGCAGTTTCAGTTCGCCAGCAATTGCGCTCGAAAAACATCCCGGTCTCGTTATTGGCCACAGGTGGGTTTGGTTCCAAATTCAACTCCACGGCAACGCCGCATCATGAGTGGGTTGAGCGAGAAATCCGAAAACAAGGGTTTGAGTCGGGCGTTCAATCCGGAGCCTGTTTGAGCAGCGCAAATACCGTCGAAGATGCAGTGCTGATCCACAAATATTGCAATGCGAACGATGTCGGTTCGCTTCAGATCGTCACCAACGATTTTCATCAGGAGCGCTGCCAGCTGGTCTTTGGCGCAATTTTCAACTCACAAGACATTCCTGTTATCGGTGTCGATGATCCGCCAGACGTGGCACAAAGCACCTACGATCATGAAACTAGGGCGACCAAACACTTGAAAAATCAGGGTGGTGTATTGTGGGGTGACAAACTGTTCCCCTTCGTTGGCGGAGCGCGGTCGGCCTAGTATGCGATCGGCAAGCGCGATGGTGGTGCCAGTCTGTGGAGCCAACATGATGTGGATATGTACGTGGAGGCAGCGCATTCAGTCGGACTTCCTTCGATCGCGCGCCTGATCCGGATCGAATGGGAACTTGGTCAGCGAATCTCGGATGTGGTTAAGTTTCGACGCGGCAAATAGTATGATCACGTGAAAGGCTGCTTTCGCTTTTGGCAACAAAAGACGCAGGCATATCTCGAGCTGCCCGTGTGCGCTGAGCTCCAGGAGGATCTCGCAGGAGATAGTCAATTGTTCCTTGTCATTGATGAACTGACCGGTGGACCGTTCAAGGGGCGCGCCGAATGGGGCCGTAGCTTTGACAAGGTACGCGATTATGCGACCGGCGAGCTCGAAGGACGCCATCTGCAATTGCGTCAAATGCGCCATAGCGTTGCGGTGGACATGGCCCGTAATGAATGTGCCATTGCGGAGATCGCGGCCGTGACCGGCCACACAGTTACCCGGACGACAGGGATTCTCGATGTTTATCTGCCACACGATTCTGTCGTTGCGCGAAACGCCATGGCGAAACGCTGGAATACGGCCTGAACAGCGCAGAGGAACGGTCCGAGAAACGTTCTATGTTCTCGGTCACCAGCATGAGACCAAAAACAACAATAAAATCAGAAAGTTGATCTGGTGCCGCGAGGGAGAATTGAACTCCCGACCTCATCATTACCAATGATGCGCTCTACCACTGAGCTACCGCGGCCTTTTGAGTTGCCGGGGAATAGCCTACACTGAGACAGATGAAAAGATGGTTTCTGGACTTGGACTGCAATCATGGCTGACAAAACCAAAACGCCTGAACGCGACGCGCGATTGAAAGCGGCCCTGCGAGACAATTTACGCCGCCGCAAAGCCGCTGCGCGTAAGTCTGTGAGCGATCCGCCGCCCGAAAAGCCGAAATCCTAGTAGCGCCGTTTGGGGCCGAACAGCATATCGGCAAAGGCACTCACCGTGGCGGAGGCGACCTGAACCGTGGTCGGTCTCTGACGGCGCGACCAGCGGGTGAAATGTGCGCAGTTGGCTTCTGTCAGACTGTAGGAAGCGCCCTTGGCCCGGCGGGCGCGTGATTCAGCGACCACGGCGTCGAGCGCGTCCGTGCTTTCACACAGACGGATGCGCCGACCATTAGAGAATTCGGACAGGCTCTGTTCGACGACGCCACCATGCTTGCTGGAATTGGAGATGACCGTGCCGCGCGAGGTCACCAGGCCGTAATGTGATAAACCAATGCCAAAGGGAATCGCGATCACATCGCCCGGCTCGAATCGATTGAATCTTGAACTCATGCGCGCGAATATATCGATATTCGATAAAAGGTCAAATCGCCGCCTTGCTTCTCTCCGGATGCGCCGCAATTGCGCCTTTCGTTCGCCGCTTGCGGCGCTATAGCTGCACGTCATGGATAGTTTGAAAATCATGGGCGGGCGGACGCTTAACGGCACGATCCCGATTTCTGGTGCCAAGAACTCGGCGTTGAAGCTGATGGCGGCTTGCTTGCTGACGCGCGAACCGCTGACGCTGACCAATATGCCAAATCTGGCGGATACGCGCTTTCTCAGCCAACTGCTCGCCAGTCTCGGTGTGGAAGTCTATTGGCCGAAGGGTGACAGTGAGTGTCGCCTGAATGCGGCTGAATTGACCTCAACCATCGCGCCTTATGATCAGGTTCGAAAGATGCGCGCGAGCTTTAACGTGCTCGGCCCGATGCTGGCACGCGAAGGACATGCGACGGTGTCCTTGCCGGGCGGTTGCGCGATTGGCGCGCGGCCGGTCGATCTGCATTTGCAGGCGCTGGAAGCCATGGGCGCGGACCTCAAGGTTGAAGCAGGCTATGTAAAGGCCGCGGCCATTCACGGATTGAAAGGCGCCAAGATCGTGTTTCCGTTTGTGTCCGTCGGCGCAACAGAGCATGCCATGCTGGCCGCCACCCTGGCGCACGGCACGACGGTTCTGGAGAATGCCGCACGAGAGCCAGAGATTGCCGACCTTGCAGACTGTCTCAACAAGATGGGCGCTCAAATCTCCGGGGCCGGAACGGCCACGGTCAAGATTGAAGGCGTCGAGGCGCTCAGCGGCGCGACTCACGCAGTCATGGCGGATCGGATTGAAGCGGGCACCTATGCCATGGCGGCGGCTGCTGCCGGCGGTGACGTGACCTTGGAGGGCGCGCCGGTGGCGGCGCTCGGTGCGATGATTGATGCGATGCAGCGTTGCGGTGTGGATGTGGACGCTGATGAATCTGCGGCCACCATCCGCGTGCGCCGCAATGGGTCCGCGCTCAAGGCTGTTGATGTGAACACACAGCCGCATCCGGGCTTCCCGACCGATTTGCAGGCGCAGTTCATGGCTCTGATGTCGATTGCCGACGGCACCAGTGTCATTCGCGAAAATATCTTTGAGAACCGCTTCATGCATGCACCCGAACTATCGCGTCTTGGCGCCGACATTCAGGTGCGCGGCAAGGAGGCGATCGTCAAAGGTGTGTCTCAATTGCGCGGCGCCCCGGTTATGGCGACCGACCTTCGGGCCTCGGTGTCGCTGGTCATTGCGGCGCTGGCGGCAGAAGGCGAAACCCAGGTAAATCGTATCTACCATCTGGACAGAGGCTTTGAACGGTTGGAAGAGAAGCTGAGCGGTTGCGGCGCTGATATTCAGCGCGTGGATGGAGAATAGCGACTCAAATGGCTGAGGGCAGGGCTTTAAGACTGATTGCGGAAGATGCAGGCGACCTGGAGGTGATTTCCTCTGCGGTGCAAGACGCGGTTCTGAAAGCAGAAAATATCAAGTTCGACCGTCGCCGGCGACGCTTGACGCTGGAGGTCAACCGGTTCCAATGGGAAGAGTCCAAGTCCAAGCGCGGCCCGCAAGGCCGGGTTCGCGCCATCCTCGCCTTCGACTCAGTTCTCAGTGTCAAGACACGCGCCGTCAGCAAGGCCGATCCAGACATGGTCTATGCGGTGCTGTCACTCCGTTTCGATCCAGCCGAAGAACCGCCGGGCGGCAAGCTTTCCATTCTTTTTGCCGGTGACGGCGAGCTGGCCCTCGAAATCGAGGCGCTCGATGTCACTCTGCTGGATAGCGCGTACGAATGGACGACCCGGCATCGCCCGGATCATGACAAGAAGCGACGGTAAAAATGGCCCGCACATTCGACGCTCGCAAATCGGGCTTCACTGATTCTTTCGCTGCGTTTCTCTCTGAGCCGCGCGGCGCTGTCGACGATGTCGCCGAAACGGTCCGCGATGTGATCGCGGATGTGCGCGGCAATGGCGGCGAGGCCGTCGCGCGATACACCGCCAAGTTCGACGAACTGGTGCTGGATCCGACGACCTTGCAATCCGACAATGTCGATCTGAATCGCCTCGCGCATGCCTGTCCGGAGGATTTGAAGCAGGCCGTGGACTTTGCGGCAGAGCGTATCGCGGCCTACCACGCCAAACAGCGCCCGGAAGATCACCAGTTTACGGATGAAGCCGGCGTTCAACTGGGCTGGCGTTGGACGGCGCTGGACAGTGTTGGCGTCTATGTGCCGGGCGGGCTGGCTTCCTATCCCAGCTCGGTCCTGATGAATGTGGTCCCAGCCAAGATCGCCGGCGTCGACCGGGTGGCCATGGTCGCGCCTGCGCCGAAAGGCCAATTGGCACCAGCCGTGGCTTATGCGGCACTGAAGGCCGGGGTGGACGAATATTATCCGATTGGCGGCGCCCAGGCGGTCGCGGCCTTTGCTTATGGGGCCGGACGGTTGAAGCCTGTGGATAAGATTGTCGGTCCGGGCAATGCCTACGTTGCCGAGGCCAAACGGCAAGTGTTCGGCCAGGTTGGGATCGATACGATCGCAGGGCCGTCGGAAATCCTTGTAATCGCTGATGAAACAGCGAATCCGGACTGGATTGCCGCCGATCTTCTGAGCCAGTCCGAACATGATGCGAGTTCGCAATCGATCTTGATTTCGGCCAGCGAGGCTGTGGTTGAATCTGTGGATAAGGCTGTGGAAAACCAGTTGAAATCTCTGACCACGGAACAGCGTGCCCGACAGGCTTGGGACACACATGGGGCCTTCATTCTGGTCGAGGATCTGTCCGCTGCTGCCAACGTCGCCAACCAGATCGCCGCCGAACACTTGGAGCTGGCGATTGCCGATCCGGAAGCGCTGCTGCCCAGTATCAAACATGCGGGCGCGGTGTTCCTGGGGCACCACACGCCGGAGGCGCTGGGCGATTATGTCACGGGATCCAACCACGTTCTGCCGACCAGTCGAGCGGCGCGATTCAGTTCGGGGCTCGGTTTGTATGACTTTCTAAAAAGAATGAGTGTACAAAAGGCGGGTCCAGAGGGATTCGCGGCTCTGGCGCCGGCAGCATTGCGCCTCGCAGAGGCTGAAGGTTTGCCAGCGCACGCGCGGTCCGTCTCCATCCGGACCAACAAAGGATAGATCGCGAAGAGACAATGGCCGAACATCGCCTGGTCAGTGTGGATATTGATGAAGACACGCTCGCAGCGTCCGGTCCGGATGCCGAGCATGAGCGTCGCGTGGCGATCTTTGACTTGCTCGAAGAAAACAGTTTCGAAGTCGCTGGCAAGGATGCCGGCCCCTATGCGCTGAAGCTGTTGATGCAGGAACGCAAGCTGGTGTTCGAGATTGCCACCGAGGGCGGCGATGCGGTGCACACATTCCTCCTCTCCATGACCCCGTTCAGGGGCGTGATCCGCGATTATTTTATGATCTGCGAGAGCTATTATGACGCCATTCGCAGTTCCAGCCCGCATCAGATCGAGGCGATCGATATGGCCCGCCGCGGCATACACAATGAGGGCTCAGACCTGGTTGCGGAGCGGCTGGAGGGTAAGGTCAAAGTCGATTTTGATACGTCTAGGCGCCTGTTCACGCTGATCTGCGCGCTGCATCAGGGTCAGGTTCGCGGGCCCGGCCGCTGATCAGGCTGACATCGCGTTGAAGGCCTGTTCGAGGTCTGCAATCAGGTCGCTCGGATCTTCCAAGCCAACATGAACCCGGATCAGAGGGCCTGCGCGTTCATGAATGCGGTCACCATCGATCCGGTTGAGCTGGTCATCACTGGGGATGAGCAGGCTTTCGTAGCCTCCCCAGGAAAATCCCATACCGAACAAGGTCATAGCCTCAAGGAAACGGTCGAGTGCCGGCTCAGGCGTTGCTTTCATGATGAAGGCGAACAAGCCATTGGCACCGGAAAAGTCCCGCTGCCAGAGTGCGTGCTCAGGATGGCTTGGCAACCCTGGGTGCAGGACGCAGTCGACTTCCGAGCGCGTTTCCAGCCACTTCGCCACGGCATATCCACCGGCTTCATGCTGCTTCAGCCGTGTGGTCAGACTGCGCAGGCCGCGCAAAGCGAGATAAGCGTCGTCGGGGCCGAGGGATATGCCCCAGTCCTCGCTGCACATAGCGATCTTGTTGGCGAGTCGCGCGGAATTTGTCAGCACGGCGCCGCCCATCGCATCGGCGTGACCGACCGGGTATTTGGTCAGGGCCTGCATGACGATGTCGACGCCGAGATCGAGCGGCTTATGCAGGACGCCGACACCCCATGTATTGTCAAAAAGGGTGATCAGTTTGTGGGCTTGCGCCACCTTGGTGATGGCGGGCGTGTCCATAATGTCGAAAGTCAGTGAACCGGGGGATTCCAGCAGGATCGCCTTAGTGTTTTCCAGAATCAGGGGTTCAATCTCGGCCCCGATCAGCGGATTGAAGCGGGTGGCGGCAATCCCCATCGCAGCCAGCCTTCGCTCGCAATAGCGTCGCGAGGGTCCATAAATGCTGTCCGAGACGAGGACATGATCGCCAGATTGCAGTATCGCGCCAAGCGCCAGCGCCACCGATTGCAAGCCATTAGCGGTCAGGCGGCAATGCTTGGCATTTTCGAGAATGCACAGGGCGGCTTCAAGCTCTCGCTGAACCGTGAGGCCCATGCGGCCATAAACCTTGCCGTCGCCATACAGGATTTCGCGCGTCGGCAGCAAAACGGTCGATCCCCGCTCGACGGGTGGATTGACCGTCTCGACCGGGCCACGGCCAGAGCGTGTATGGATGATCTTGGTTTCGTCTTTCATGACACCGTCGCTATTGGATTGTCGGGATGGGAGGCCCATTCACTCCAGGACCCGTCATAGACCGCGGCTGCATAGTTTCCAATCCGCGCGAGGGCGAGTGCAATCACCGCGGCGGAGACACCGGAGCCGCACGATGTCACGATCGGGCCATGCTTATGGACGCCGAGGAGTTCGTGCAGCGCGCTTGCCGGTTTCATGGTGCCGTCTTCCGCCTGCAAGACGGACGCAGGTACGCAGAAGCTGCCAGGCATGTGACCAGACGGCAGATCTTTGCGGGGCTCGGGTGAAGTCCCGTCAAACCGGCCCTGGGCGCGCGCATCCAGGATCGTCGCATCACCATCTGCGACATGGGCCTGCATCTGGGACAGGTCTCTCACTAATTGCTTGCGCGGGCGCGGCGTAAATGTCTCTGGATCATATACGGGCACATCAGTGGTGGTTTCGCCGTCGGCTGCGAGCCAGGCTTTCAGGCCGCCATCCAGCACCCGGACATGATCGTGCCCCATGGCGCGAAACATCCACCAGACACGCGCCGAGGCATAGAAGTCATTAGCGTCATAGACCACGACAAGGTGTTCACTTCTGATGCCGAGTGCCCCGACTTGTGAAGCGAATTGGTCGGGGTCAGGCAGCATGTGGCTTAAGCCAGCCTCCTGATCCGCGATCGCATCGATGTCGAAATAAATCGCCCCGGGCAGATGCTGTTCGTCGTAGAGCTGTTTGCCGGACTTTCGATCCGCAAAGAAGGGCGGCACCCATGTCGCGTCGACGAGCCGAATGTGCGGTGCGCTCAGTCGTTCCTCGAGCCAGGCAACGGAAACCAGAGGATCAATGGATGCCAAGACCTAACCTTCCATCCAGGGCGGCACAGGCAAGTCCTTGGACCGCAGGAATTCCGGATTGAAGATCTTGTCCTGATAGCGATTGCCATAATCGCAGAGAATGGTCACGATCGTGTGGCCGGGACCCATATCCTTGGCCATGCGCACGGCGCCCGCCAGGTTGATCCCGGCTGATCCGCCGAGACACAGGCCTTCCGTCTGAATGAGATCGTAGAGAATGGTCAGTGCGTCAGCATCGTGGATGCGATAGGCATAATCGACCGCCAGCCCTTCCAGGTTTGCCGTGATCCGGCCCTGACCGATGCCTTCGGTCATTGATGTGCCTTCCGATTTCAGTTCGCCATTCTTGTAATACTCATAGAGCGCCGCGCCGCCCGGATCAGCGATCCCAATTTGGACTTTGCCCCCGGACTTTTCGCGCAGTGACATCGCCGTGCCTGCGAGCGTTCCGCCGGAACCGACGGCACAGATGAAGCCATCAACCTTGCCAGCGGTTTGGTCCCAGATTTCCGGCCCCATGGTTTCGTAATGGGCTTTGCGATTTGCCTGATTGTCAAACTGATTGGCCCAGATGGCGCCGTTTGGATTGCTTTCGTTCAGCTCTTCCGCGAGGCGTCCAGAATATCGGGCATAATGGTTTGGATTGGAGTAGGGGACAGCATCCACTTCAACCAGTTTGGCGCCGAGGTTGCGCACCGCATCCTTCTTTTCTTTCGATTGCGTGCGCGGCATGACGATGACGACTTCATAACCGAGGGCTGCGCCAACCATGGCCAGGCCAATGCCCGTATTACCCGCCGTGCCTTCGACAATTGTGCCGCCGGGTTTCAACTGGCCGGATGCTTCAGCGTCGCGGACCATGCCCAGGGCCGGGCGGTCTTTTACTGATTGTCCAGGATTAAGAAACTCACACTTTCCAAGGATCTCACAGCCGGTCTCCTCCGACAGTTTGTGTAGGCGTAAAAGCGGTGTGTTCCCAATCAGATCGAGGACGGAATTGGTGATGGTCATGAGGGGCCTTTTCAGTTCGTCGCCACGCTAGGCTGCGCTGCGCAGTAATTCAACTAGGGTCAGGTGATCCAATTGGGGTCGCGCTGCGTAAAAAGCTATAGAACAAACACGTGAGTTTTGCTGAATGAATTCTGACGCTTATCACGCCTTTATGATGGACCATGCTGGTGGGGCTTTGTGCTCCGACATGGCGATCGCGGCTGAGCTGCATATTTTACTGTCCGATCGGGGGCATGAGACCGCCGATATTTGGGACGCCGCCCGCACCGTCCTTGGCGTTGCAGACAGTTGCGCTGAAGAGCGAGCGCATGTTTTCCTCCCGGAAGCGCTCGAACTGGCGCGCGGTAGTTTTGCCACTGTGCCGTGGAAACGAGGTCTGTCAGGCGTGCATTATGCCAAACGAGGCAAGGGCCGGGGAAAACTGATGCGGCTCGACCCAGGACAGGCTGCGCCCGAGCACAGCCATTCGGCACTTGAGGCGACCGTTGTGCTGCAAGGTCAATTTGAAGACGGCCATGGCACCTATGCCCGCGGCGACCTTGTTCTGGGACGCCCCGGTGTTCGCCATCGCCCGGCCGCGCACGGAGATGAGATGTGTATCTGCTTCGTGGCGCAAGAACCCTTGCCGTTCTGGAGACTGAGTTGATGTTCAGACACGTTTTGCTGGGAGCTGCTTCAATTATGCTGAGCTTGACTGGCCAAGCCGACGAGGTCGCCACTCAAGTCTCGCTGCCGACTCCATGGACGGCCACAGACGGCGCCGTGATCGATTTCACGGTCCTGCGCAAGGGTAAGCGCTTTGGCAGCCATGTATTGACGTTTGAGCGCGATGATGATGGCGGGCTGCAAGTCACGACGGATGTTGATCTGCAGGTCAAGTTCGGACCGATCACTGCCTTCAAGTATCGCCTCGACAGTGTCGAAGAGTGGGTCGACGGTCAGCTGGTTGGACTCACGGGTCGATCAAATAATGATGGTCGCAAGGGCACTGTTGCCGCTGAAATTCAAGGCGACGCCTTGGTTGTTGACAGCACCAAGTTTGACGGCGCCTTGCCGCTGACCACCATTCCGTCCAGTCACTGGAATCGGCTGCAGGTCTATCAGAATCAGATGCTCTCGACCGAGACCGGAGAAGTGCTGGACATCGACGTCGAGGTGATCGGGGACGACACCGTCAAGGTTGGCGGTGAGCTGGTTGAAGCCACGCACTATCGCCTGAAGTCCGACCTCACGGTTGACCTCTGGTATGATAAACAGTCGCGCTGGGTGAAGCTCGCCTTTGAGGTTCGCGGCCAGAGCATTGAGTATGTGCTCAACGCTCTCTACTAGCGGTCGTTTCTTCTAGAATTTGTTCAAGGTAAAGTGGCCAACATTGATGCGGCCATTGTCGAAGCCGGCTTCGCAATAGCTGAGATAGAAGCGCCACATGCGACGGAAGCGCTCGTCAAATCCGAGCGGCGCAATCTGGCCCCACTTTTCCTCGAAAGCCTTGGCCCAGAGCCGGAGTGTTCGGGCATAGTCAGGACCGAAATAGTGTGTCTTTTCAAGTCTCAGACCTGCCTCCATGACCTGCTCGCGCAAGGCCAGTTCGCTCGGCAGCATGCCGCCTGGAAAGATATAGCGCTGGATGAAGTCTGCTCGTTTGCGATAGCGTGGAAAAAGCTGGTCATCGATCGTAATGATCTGCAGCGCGGCCTTTGCGCCGTGGTTTAGGCTCTCTGCGACTTTCGAGAAATAGCTTGGCCAGTAACTCTCGCCGACCGCTTCGAACATTTCGATCGAGGCAACGCCATCATAGGTCCCGCGGTGATCGCGATAGTCTTCGAGGCGGATGTCGACTTTCTCGCCGAGGCCTTCGCGTTGCATGCGCTTCAGCGCCCAGTCGCGTTGTGAAGGGGAGATTGTGAGGCAAGTGACGTTGGCACCGCGATGCTTGGCAGCATACTCGGCAAACCCGCCCCAGCCGCACCCAATTTCCAGGACGGACTTGCCGTCGCTCAGATTCAACTCCTCGGCGATGCGGGCATATTTTGCCTCTTGTGCCTGTTCAAGCGTGAAGCTCGGCTCCGCGTAGAGCGCCGAGGAGTAAGTCATCGAATCGTCGAGCCAGAGTTCATAAAACTCGTTGCCGAGATCATAGTGAGCTTCGATATTGCGCTTGGATCCGGATTTGGAATTTCGGTTGAATATGTGCCGGACCATGTTCGAGACGCGGACCATCATGCCGCCAACCGCGAGTTGTCCGGCGGCCTCGAAATTCTCGGAAAAGAATTCCAGCACCGAGGTCAGATCCGGGGTCGACCATTCCTGGTCCATGTAGCTTTCCGCAAACCCGACATCACCGCCGGCAATTGCGCGCTTGGCAAAATCGAAGCTGTGCACCTCGACTACCGCGTTCGGACCTTTTTGTCCGTGGTCGAAGAGGACGCGGCGCCCGTCCGGTAAATCAAACCGGATCGTGCCTCGCTTGGCCCGCAGCAGCATCATTCCGGCGAGCCGAAACCCGGCCGGTACCCCGGTCAGCTGTCTTAAAGACTCTGGCGAGGCCAGGACATGATTGGAACTGTCTTCAAGGGCGTGATCGAGGGTGGTGTAGCTCATGCGGTTCTCTCCAATCGGGGAGCTGTCTCTGGGACAGCATTTTTTTGTTTTGCTATTGTTGTACGCACGGGAGATTGCTTTGGTTTTGAATGATATTTCGCGCCCTTGATCCAAAGCTTCAGGGCTTGCCAATGAATGCCCAGGGTCACCGCCAGGGTCGATAATGGCTTGCTGAATGCGAGCGCGACAAAGGCGCCTGCATTCGCGGGACGGGCCTTGGCGCTGATGGTCGCCATATGCGTTTGCTCGCCGTCCTTCTGCGTCGCGACGATCAGACGGAGGTCCGTCTCGCTCCAGCGCAGCGTGAATTGATATGTGCCCGAAACATCAAAAAAGGGCGATACGTGAAAGGCTTTGTCTGTGTCGTGTCGATGCCGAGCTGCGTCAGGCGTAGACGCAGCGTAGACGTGGGTCTCGCCGAACGTGTTGTTGACCTCGTAGAGGATGCCCTTCAACGATCCGTCTGAACCATGCCCCAGCCACAAAGAGATTGGCGCGAATTTGTAAAACGCATGCCGCGGAAACGTGACGAGCCGGATCGCGCCATCGCCCAATTCGATGCCCGCGGCCCGAAACTGTCCTTCGGCCCATGGGCGGAGGTCTTCGGATTTGCGCGTGCCATGATCCTTGCGGTCGAATGAGAATAGATTGCTGCGATCGACGCTGAATGTGGCGGCTTGCCGGTGTGCCTCATCCAACCGATCAATGTCGACATCAATCAGCGCGAGGCCGTACTTGAAACGGTGCTCGAACGGGACCGATCTTTGGTGGACAGTATGACCTCTCCACAGGCGTAGGGCGGGCAATTCCTTCACAACTAAATGGCTCCAAGTGCCACTTTATCATTTTCTGACGCACGCGTCATGGTTGTGGTGAGATCGACGCCTTCTGCCTCCCACGGAACGCTTCCGCCGAGCGACAAGGCGCACGACAATCCAGACTTCAGACCGTCCTCATGAAAGCCGCTACCCATCCAGGCGCCGGCAAGCCAGATACCGTCCGTTCCCTGCAGGCGTTTCAACTCTCGCACGGCGGCTTCGGCGGGCGCATCGAATTGCGGATGCGCCTTCTCCATCGTTGCGAAATTCAGGTGCGCTGCAGGCGGGGTTTCAGGATTGAGCGTCACGAAGAGCGGGCGATCGTCTGGCAGGTTCTGGAGGCGGTTCATCCAATAGGTCAGGCACATTTCAGGCGTGCCCTGTTTCATCACGTTCCAGCTTGCCCAGGCAGCTCTTTTTTTCGGCATCAGGCTCGCATCGCGGTGCAGGTAAATCTGGTTCGCGCGATATCTGGTAGATCCGAGCAGGAAACGCGGCGTCTCGAATGTCGGGTCGAGCAGCTCACGGGTCGTATCGGCATGAGTGGCAAGGATGACATCGTCAAACAGCTCTTCGCTGCCATCGCCGAGCACGATCCGCACTTTTTCGCCAAATCGCATAACGCGTTGAACCGGCGTGTTCAGGCGCAGGCGATCGCCGAGTAAGTTTGCAACTTCTTCTACATAGTTTCGCGAACCGCCGGTCACCGTGCGCCATTTCGGACGTTCCTTGTGCATCAGCCGGTGATTTTCGAAGAACTGAAAGAAGCTGCGCGCCGGATAATCCATCATCTCAGCCTCTGGTGTCGACCAGATGGCGCCGCCCATCGGGAGGATGTAATTGTCGAGAAAGTCCTGATCAAACTCGTGCATATCGAGCCACGAGCCCAGGGAAATGTCGCCGATCTTGCCAGCTTCGAGTTCGGCCCGCGCGAGGTCATTGAACTTCAGAATTGTACGCCAGAATTTGTGAAACTTCGGTCGGAAGAAGTTTTTGCGCTGGGCAAAGATGCCGTTCAGTGTCGAGGCCCACTCATAGCCATCCGGATTGGAGACAGCGAAACTCATGTCGCTGGCTTCTGTCTCGACGCCAAGTGCATCGAAAAAGCCGATCAGGTTTGGATAATTCAAGGCGTTATAGACGATAAACCCGACATCCACGGCGATACGAGTGCCATCATAATCCACATCCATTGTATGAGCGTGACCGCCGGCGCGGCCATTGGCTTCATAGATTGTGATGTCGGCGGTATCCTTCAGCGCGTAGGCGGCGCCGAGGCCCGAAATACCGGAGCCTATGATTGCAATCCGTTTCATGCTGCGTCTCGTCTTTGTTTCAGGGTTTCGTAAGCGGCGAGCGCACGCTCGCGGCCAAATTTGTGGTCTACAATTGGGGCGGGATAGGTTTCGCCGAGGCTGACGCCAGCTGCGCTCAGGATATGCTGGTCGGCTGCCCAGGGTTGATACAGGAACTTTCGTGGCAGGCGCGCCAGTTCGGGGCACCATTTGCGAACATAATCGCCGGTTTCGTCGAACTTTTCGCCTTGAGTGATCGGATTGAAGATACGGAAATAGGGCGCCGCATCTGCGCCAGAGCCAGCTGTCCATTGCCAACTCGCGCTGTTCGAAGCCGGATCGGCATCAACCAATGTATCCCAAAACCAGGCTTCGCCATTCCGCCAGTGAATGAGCAAGTGTTTGGTCAGAAAGCTCGCGACAATCATCCGTACGCGATTGTGCATTCCGCCCGTGTGCCAAAGCTGGCGCATACCAGCATCAACAATCGGGTAGCCGGTCTGCCCCGTCTGCCAGGCGACCAACAGTTCTTCGTCATCCTGCCAGGGCATGAGGTCGAAATCGGGCTTGTAATTCGATTTAGCGAGATCTGGATTGTGAAACAGGAGCACATAAGAGAAGTCGCGCCAGGCCACTTCTGAAAGGAATTTGCGCGCATTTTTTTCGTCGATCTCGCCAGCGTCGATCCGACAGTACGTCGCCCGCCAGATCTGGGTTGGAGAGATTTCTCCGAAAGCAAGATGAGGAGACAGGCCTGACGTCCCGGTTTCTATGTCGGGGCGGTTACGAGCTTCACCATACGCGCTAACCGGTCCACTCAGGAACTGATCGAGGCGCGCGCGAGCGCCGCACTCACCGGGTCGCCAGACTGGATAAAACCCGGTCGACCAATCTGGGCGCTGCGGGTGCAGGTCCCAGTCGGCGAGAAGCTCCGAATCCAAATCAAAACGTTCCAGCGCAACTGGTGACGGGAAAGGAGACGGACATTGATAGTTCGCCTGCACAGCCCGCCAATAAGGGGAATAGACTTTATAATATCCGCCAGATCCGGTGGTTTGGCTCCAGGGTTCGGTTAGGAGAGAGCCATTGAAGCTCTGCACGCTTATGCCTTGGCGCTTTAACTCGGATTTGATCGCCACATCAGTCTCCCGCCCGGCCAGATCATAACGCCGGTTCCAGAAAACTGATCTGGCACCGGTTTCATCGGCGATCTGCTGCAATACTTCGCTGGCGCTTCCGGTTCTGAGGATCAGCCGGCCGCCGAGGGCTTTAATGTCCGCGGCCAGAGACTGCAGCGATTTGTCCAGCCACCACTGGGAAGCGCCGCCGAACTGGCGAAATGAGGCATCGGTCTCCCGAATGTAAAGGCAGATAACCCGCTCTCCCGCCGCCTTGATGGCCGCGTGCAGAGCCGGATTGTCCGAGAGGCGCAGATCGCGGCGGAACCAGATGATTGCGGGGTCTAGGCTCACAGCGTAAGCGCTCCTGATCGTGTCTCTCTCACTCGTTCTACGCGTGCTGTTCGTGATCGGATGACGAAAATCTCAGGAATTGCAGTCTGCTTTGTCCCATCGACTGTTTGCGCGCGCTTTCCTATTGAATTCGTTTCAAGCTATGCCTCTTGCCGAGGAACCAGTGAGCCAAGCGAGGATGTCCAAAGTGACGGCCCCCATGCGTCCAACATTCGGGATCGGAATGCTCTGTTATGGGCGCTACGACACATTTCGGGCGGCGCTCGACACCTATAGAGAAGCTGGGCTGTTCGATCTGGCAGATGAAGTTCTGATCGCGTTCAACGGGCTCGATGATGGTGCTCGCGCAGTCGCAAATGAGTATGATCTGCCGTTCATTGGGTCTGAGGAGAATTCGGGCATCCTTGGCGGCTTCAAGATGCTGGCCGAAGGGATGAAATCCGATATCGTCCTGCTTCTCGAGAATGACTTACCTTTGATCGAAAGTGCCAAGGAAGCCAAACGCCAGATTGAAAATGCGCGCGGCGCGCTTGCGAGCGAGACGGTCAATGTCTTCCGATTCAGACACCGCATTCAGCCGGGTTATCGTGATCAGGCGAGCTGGAAATTCCTGCGCTATTATCGTCCATCCGTGCTGGCTCAAATCCGCCGAATGTTTAGACCGGGTAAAGCCGAGAAGATGATTGGCAACTCGATTTACGTTTACACGGAACCGCAACTTGTGTTCGATGACATTCAGCGGATGCCTGAAGGATGGTTTCGGATTTCAGCCAGGCACATCACCTGGTCGAACCAGTCGATCATGATAAAGCGGCGTTTCTTTCTCGATGAAATCCTGGCCTATGCAGAAGCCAATCCGTCAAATCGTACAGTCAACGGGTTTCCCGACGTGGAAAAGGAACTTAATTCACCCCACTGGAGAAAGTCAGGCTGGTATGTCGGAGCAGATCTCGGTCTGTTCACGCACGCTGAGCCGTAAGAGGTCTGCATGGTCAAGAATGTCGTCTGCATGAAATGGGGCACACGGTATCCGTCACCATTCGTGAACCGGCTGTATCGGGCGATCCGGCGCAATACGACGGGCGACCTGCGCTTTGTCTGCTTTACTGATGATCCTGAAGGCCTGTTGCCGGAGGTCGAGCATCAAGCGCTGCCGCCGATTGATATTCCAGACGGCCTGCAATGGACACCCTGGCGCAAACTGTCGCTCTGGCAGCCCAGATTGGGGGGTCTGGAAGGGGATGTCCTGTTCCTGGATGTAGACCTGGTCGTCACTGGCAACATGGATCCGTTCTGGGAGTTTGAGCCGGGCGAGATGTGCGTCGCTGAAAACTGGACGCAAAGAGGACAGGGCATCGGCAACACGTCAGTCTATCGCTGGCACATGGGCAAGCACACAGAAATCTATGAACAGTATCAGCGCGACAATGCAGCCGTGCACGCCGAACATCGGGTTGAGCAACATTATGTCTCGGCCATGGTGCCAAAAATGGTCTATTGGCCAGCTGAATGGTGCGTTAGTTTCAAACATTCATTGCTGCCCAAATTCCCGATGAACTGGTTCAAGACACCGCCTTTGCCAGCCGAAACCAAAGTCGTGGCCTTTACCGGCCGCCCAGACCAGGACGAAGCGCGTGACGGCAAGTGGCCCGCGCCCTGGTACAAGAAATTCTACAAGCACGTGAAGCCGACCCCGTGGATCGCGGAGCATTGGCAGTAATGAGCGCCAATCCATCGGCTCGAGATGCAGCAATGGCGCTGCTCGCCCAGTATGGAGAAGATGCGAGCGTCATCGCCACGCTGCGCGCCGCCGAGGTCGCTGCAATGGGAGACGCTGACGCCCTGGCACACTGGGATCAAGTCATCGCATTTCTGGAGACTGGCCCCGCGCCGGATCAGTTGAATTGAGGCTTCTGCGTCACGCGTTTGTGACTTCGGTTCTGTGTGAGAGAGAATAAAAGACGATCATGGCCGATTCCGAATTGCTCCCACCAAAATTCTCCGATCCGTTTGTGACGGCCAAAGGTGAGACTCGCGCGCATGTCGCGTACGGAAACACCAAGACCCTATGGTTCAACACCGGAACGCTTTGCAACATTGAGTGCGTCAACTGCTATATCGAAAGTTCGCCCACCAATGATCGGTTGGTCTATCTGACCATGGCGGATGTTTTGCCATACCTTGATGAGCTGGACGCCGCTGGCGAGAGCGGAATCGAAATCGGGTTCACCGGCGGCGAGCCGTTCATGGCGCCACAAATGATTGCCATCCTGCAAGTCGTGCTGGAACGTGGCTTTTCGGTCCTTATGCTGACCAATGCGATGCAACCCATGATGCGACCACGCGTGCGGGAAGGCCTTCTTGCTCTCCGCGAAGCCTTCGGCGAGCGCCTGACCATGCGCGTCAGTCTCGATCATTATGATGCGGACTTTCATGACGAAGAGCGCGGGGCGGGCGCCTTCGCGCTGGCGATCAAGGGCTTACGCTGGTTGTCGGAGCATGGCTTTACGTTGGCTCTGGCAGGCCGGACGGTGTGGGGAGAGGAAGAGCCTATTTCCCGTGCCGGCTACGAACAGCTGATTGCCCGAGAAGACCTTGCGATTGACCCGAGTGATCCCAAGGAGCTGGTCTTGTTCCCTGAGATGCGCCCGGATGAAGATCCTCCTGAAATCACGACGGCCTGCTGGGATATTCTCAGTAAGGACCCAAACGAGTTGATGTGTGCCTCTCAGCGCATGGTGGTGAAGCGTAAGGGCGCGAAGAGCGCCAGTGTCGTCGCTTGCACTTTGCTGCCCTACGACACGCAATTCGACCTCGGCACGACGCTTGCGGAAGCGCGACAGAGTGTTCGACTGAACCATTCTTATTGTGCGAGCTTCTGCGTGTTGGGCGGCGGCAGCTGCTCGGCCTAGGTCTTCGCGGTTTTCAATCCGGAATAGCGCGGCTGGTCGATTTCGACCTGGGCCATAGTCGTGGCTTTCAAGTGTTCGAACAGTCCCGGGGTATCAGGTGTCAGATCACCGGAACGGATTTGCTCACTAAGCGCGCGATTGAGCACCTCCAGGTCCGTTCCCTCCTCCGCGCCGAGCAGCTCTATCAGCCGGGCGCCTTCCGCTGCCTCTTGCGCTGGGCGCTGATCCAGATCGCGCAGGACCGTGGCCAAGGCATTGCTGGCGACACGAGCATGGAAGGCCGCATGACCCTTCAGATTTGGACCCGCGGTTTCATCGATGAAATTCTTTACCGCCTGAACCAGTTCAGACACGCTGGGCTGGTCATGCATGGGCTGCCTCCAACAGGTTGATGAGGTCGATTTCTGTTTCCGAGACACGCCGCCCGATGGCCGCGCGCTCGACGCTCGCATCTGCGCCAGAACGGAAAGCTTCGTACATGATCATGCACATGATGCCCCATTTCAACGAGCCGAGTGTCTCCCACCAATCAATCTCTTTTGACGTAATATCAGCGCCGGTCATTGCGTTATAGGTTTCCAACAGGTCACCCAATTGCCCGAATCCACCGGCGCGGTTCTGAGACTGGCCAAAGCGCCAGGAATTCACGCACAGCCAGGCAATATCTTCTCGCGGATCGCCAATATGGGCGAGCTCCCAATCGAGCACCGCCGCCAGTCCGGACTCATCAATCATCAGATTACCGAGGCGAAAATCGCCATGCACAAGAACTGAGGGGCGCGGTGCTGGCGCCTGCGCTTTCAACCATTGCAGCGCCAGTTCAAACACCGGGCGGGGCGCATCAAAGCTGCGATAGATCTCTTCATATTGTGCAATCTGGGCCAGACCATCGCTGGTTTGTAGCTCCGGCGGCGCAGATTTGAGCGGGATTGCGTGAATGTCGGCCAGAGCCGCGCCGCATTGTCCAGCGAGAACATCTCGGGCCGCCGCGAATTCGTCATTACGAAGGATCGGGCGGGCAATGGTTTCGCCCTGCACGAGGCTCATCATGAAGCCATCACCGACTTGGTCCTCGGGGCTCAGAACATGCAACACGCGAGGGACGGGTACGCCGACTTCCTGTGCCGCTGAAATCAGTTTCGCCTCGGCTGGAAGACCAATCGCGGCAGAGGAACGCGCCTTGCTGGTACCGCCCGGTGCGCGGCGCAGGATGGCCGCTTGACCACCCCCTGACAGGGCCCAGGTTTCCTGGCTTGCGCCGCCGGAGAGGCGCCTGAACGTCTCCAATTTGCAGTTTTCGCCAAAAACTCTTGTGAAAAGAGCGTGAAGGCTGTTCTCAAAGTCGGATTTGCTTCCCATCTTCGCCACAATTAACGTCAAACTAGGTATCGCCAAGCTATAACGTGCGGGAAAGCCTGGCTGAGGAGCCGAATATGCCCAAGGGAAAGACCCCAGACGAAATGATCCCGAACATGGGAAAACCCAAACCGCTCGGCTTGTTTGCCTGGCTACGCGGTCGGTTCTTTGCCGGCATGGTGATTGCTGCGCCATTGGCGGCAACCTTCTTCATTCTGCAATTCTTGATCACATTCATCGATAACCGAGTTGGTCCGTTGCTGCCGCCAATTCTGAAGCCGGAAACGTATACCAATTACGCGATTCCGGGATTTGGCGTGCTGGTCCTGGTGGTTGCATTGACCATTCTGGGCGCGGTGACCGCAAACCTGATCGGTCGATCCTTGCTGTCTTTCACGGATCGTGTTCTGAGCCGCATTCCGCTTGTGCGGAACGTCTATGCCGCGATCAAGCAGCTCACCGAAGTGCTGGCCAACAACCAGCAGGCGAGTTTTGATCGCTGCGTCATGGTCGAATACCCGAAGAAGGACTCCTGGTGCATCGGATTCGTTTCCTCCAATGCGAAGGGTGAGATCGGCGCCAAGATGGGCACAGAAAAAATCGGTGTCTTCGTGCCAACCACGCCAAACCCGACTTCTGGATTTCTGATCTATGTCGACGAAGCTGAAACCATATCCTTGGAAATGACGGTGGAAGAGGGTGCGAAAATGATTCTGACCGCGGGTCTCGTCGTCCCGGATTTTGAGCCGCCTCAAGAGACACAAGAAGAGCCGGAAACGCCGTCAGTCGCTGAACCTGAGGTCGGGACTGAGAAGCTGGCTCAACAGGCCTAATCCCTCCGCCCGTTTCAGATCCATTGTCTCGGCCGTCTCCGAGGCAAGCTGCGCATCCTTGGCCGCGATTTCGATGAGCGGCGCATGGTCGGCAAAGTCAATCAGGCGGTAGTCGACCAGGCCGGACTGAGCCTTGCCAAGCAGATCCCCGGCGCCGCGTTGTTTGAAATCAGCCTCTGCGATTTCGAATCCGTCTTCAGTCCGACGCAGCGTGTCGAGGCGCTCGCGCGCGGTTTCGGTCAGAGGTTGTCGGTAGAGAAGTAGACAGAAGCTGGCTGCGCTCCCGCGCCCGACGCGACCGCGGAGTTGGTGTAATTGGGCGAGGCC
>Ga0207422_1002474_pt1 | contig 24125 bp, 19 predicted proteins | sample MarCyaLeptolynsp_FD_187757 | JGI IMG/M metagenome (GOLD analysis project Ga0207422, IMG submission 187757) | Marine cyanobacterial communities from Panama - species 1 Leptolyngbya sp. (SPAdes) | ecosystem: Environmental > Aquatic > Marine > Unclassified | place: Panama: Panama City | collected... | reverse complement strand
CTTGCCGACGAGCCATGCGGTCGGCGGGTAATCGCTTGCTCGCCGACCCGCGTCCGGCTCCGACCCAACGTCAAACCGACGCCCAAAGACGGGCCAGCAGATCGGTGCCAAGATCGTCGCGAACCACTCACCGCGCGATCGATTGCTCGATATGGGTCAGCACAGCTCGCGATCCTTCAGCGTCACGCTGAGTGATCGCTTGGCCAAGGTACTCGACAACGTCCTGGAGCCCGGTACCAGTTGTTGAAAGGTGCAGGTTGAGCCACGCATCCGTCGTCAAGATCCAATCGATTGGATGGTCGTCAAGACGACGGGCTAGGGCGGTGGTCAGTTGGTGAAGTCGCACGGGCGACTGGCCCAGTTGCAAGTCTTCCCAACACACGAACCTTACGATAATCGTAGGTTGAGCCAGGGTCAAGGCGGCGGGACGGCTGGGTGCCGAGCAGAGAGGCCCGCTCATTGGCGGGAATACGAAGTTGACGAGATCAACATGATGACCGATCTGTGGCGCGTAGGCTGCGGAAACCGTGTGGTCCGCCGGACGAGCCCCCTACGCCCCGTCGGTTTCGGCACACGTCCGCGCGGGCCTTGCTGCAGCCGTGGAACGTGACGGTCCGCGACGCGGTCGAGCTGCTGGGCGAAATTGAACAGGTCCGATCCCACGCTGCGCGAGTGCCGGAGAGGCAGGATCGACTCACCGCCGTTCTGCGCTGGGCGCTTGCGGACAAGCCGGGGCCCGAGCCCGATCGAGTCCGGTGCTACCGCTCCGTTCCGCCCGCACTAGACATCGATGTCTTCTCGGGGCCAGTTTCCGCCTCTGAACCCATGGAAGAATGCCGGTGTCCTCGCAGTCGGAATGCCCGGTAGTGCTACCAGACGAGGATGTCCGGACTCCCGTTGAAAGCGGCGACTCTCCGTGACTCGTATCTTACGCGGCTATGGCCTGAGCGGCGGGGCGGTTTCGGTTTGAGCTGGTCGACGGCGGCTAGCAACGGCGGCAGATCACGATAGCCTTTGATCCTTCTGAAGTTGCCTTCGGCCACCCTCAACGCCGAGCCCACCCAGCGCTCGGCATGATCGCCTTCTTGCCAACACTTCACCCTCCGGCAAACTGTCTCGACCAGCTCAAACCGAAAACGCCGACTCGATCGGGTTCGTCGTCGCCAACGTCCGTCGCAACCAGCCCTCCGCCGGCAAGCGGTTCACCGTCAGCGTCTCCTCCAGTCCTTCTTCGAGCGAGCGCGCCGCCGACGGATTCAACTCCTGCAACTCGCGATGCAACCGTTCCAACGCAAGCTTGGCCTCGTTCGTCGAAGTCATCGCGTACGCCGCCGCCATCCGTTGGTCGACCGCGTCGCGATGCTCTTCGCTTAAGTGGCCGCACACGTTGCGCCGCTTGTGCACTTGGCAACGCTGGATCAGCGCGTCCGCACCGGCGTGTTCGCGCAGCGCCTTCACCAACGCCTTCGCCCCGTCGATCACGTACAATCGCGGCTCGCAAAAATCGACGCCGCGATCCTCCAAATCGCCCAACAACGACGACACGACGACTGCGTTCTCGCTCGCTCCTTGGCGCAGCCCGAGAACCATCTTCGCCCCGTCTGCCGGCACTCCCAGCGCCGCGAGCATCTGTCGGCCCTTGTATTCGATGCCGTCCAAATAGATCGCGCACAAGCGCACGCCGGACAAGTTGCGCTCCATCAACCCGCGCACTTTGCGGCGCGAGACGCGAATGAAATGTTCGCTCACCGCCGACTTCTCGATGCCGTAAGCTTCGGCGAATTCGCACACCGCACGCGCGGCTTGCGGACCTTGACTTTCTGCCCGTCGACGACCAGAAAGCTTTGTTCGCTTCCCCAGCGATAGGCCTCGTCGTCTTTGGCGACGACGGCAGCGTTCGCCGGCGAGCCGGCGAACTTCGTCTTCCATGGCGAGCTGCATCAGCTCGAGGCCGGCGCGGCGCATGAGTTCTCCGACGCCTTCTTGCAGACTGGCGGCGACTTGCTTCAAAGGCAGATGGAGTTGCAACTCGCGGTCGCTCTGATATCGTTTCTTCACAGCGGCTCTCCTTTCTCGATCACTCGAAGACTTTCAGCCCGAGACTACTTCAGGCTCGGGCGGAGAGTCGCTGCTTTCTACGATTTATCGGACATCCTCTACCAGACCGCCCGTCACCCTCTACTCCTCCCAGCTTGGCCGACCTGTTTCAAGTTCAAGAACTGCCCGCAGACGCCCAATGTCGGTATAGCCGAACTCAAGGTTTCCTGATCGGCGTGATGTTAGTCGATATCACGGATCTCCACGTTAGCCTAGGCGTATCGCGAGTTTGTGCGCGACTGAGGCTGAAGAGCACGAACGGATCGTCGTGTACGGCGCGCTGGGGGAGATCGCCGAGTCAGGGCTCGACCGCATGTTGGACGCGTTTCACAAGACCTGTCCACACAGCTTCCCTTTCAATCTCGCGCTCGGTCGGCCTCGTGCCCTTCAGGCGCGTAGCGAAAAGCTTGATCGAGGCTCTCTGGAACAACCGAGAGGGCCCTAGTAGCACCTCGCGGCGGACAACGGCGGATCACCCCGCGAGTTTCGGCTGCACTTTCTAAGGCCGCGACGATTGCTTCCGCCGCCCGACCACGACTCTCAATCGCTTACGCTACGTCGCTCTTCGTCCACGAGTAGTACTCTTCGTCGAGAGCAGCTGGACTCTCCCCTAACCGGCTTCGCGAGCCCAAAACAGATACACGCGTCGCCGGCACAGATGTTCTTACCGAGCGGAAAGGAACCGATACCAGAAGCTTCCCAGAGCGGCGCGCATATCTCGGCGCAGGTCAGCCGATTTGCTAGCGCAGGCGGCAGCTTGTCTCCCTGTCCGTCGAGAACGACGACCCGGGTCTCCAGAGCTACGGCCTCGAACACCTCAATTGCCCCGAATCGACCCCATTCCGAGCTATGCAACTCATCAGCGAGCCTCCACTCGGACGGGTATCCTTCGCGGCTTGACAGCTTGAGTACCAGGCGATCAGCAGCCCTGCGGTGGGTCGGTCGGTCGGCGTCAACTCCGAATAGACGAAAGGCCCTCGCGCCGCACGGCGGCACTAGCGTCGAGAGGTACTCTTCGACGTCGTGCTTGGTCTCAAACGCATGGAGGCCAGAGGCTCCCGTTTGGCAATCGTCTTGGTGCCGAACCAGATAGGCTGTGCGATTGTGCGTGAGCGAATTCGCTAGCAGTGGGGCGTCGGGCGTACCTTGAACCAGCGCTACGCCGACCGCCATCGTGAATAGGACGGCCCGGAGTGACTTGAACATGCTCCTTTCCTCCATTTCGATTCGTTTTTGCCTTTCAAACTCCGTGGGAGCTGATCAGGATGTCCCGTGGGTCACCTGACGGGGACCAACGTCGAGAAGCAGTTGCATCCGTCTCCGATCGAGTGGGCGTTCGCCGGACCTAGAATTGGGGCCTGGTCGCCGAAACCCGAGGCCGCCCAGAGCCGACTACACGTTTGAAGGCAAGGCGAGACTGCTGGGCCAGAGTTTGGGATCGCGCCCAGATGGGTGACGCGATTGTCGGAGTCGACGACCGCCATCGACGCCATACCGTACGGTACGAACAGCCTCAAGCCAAGGCCGGACGTGGGCGGGATTTGAGCGGTCGCAAGCTCCAAGCCGCTGCCACTGATCGTCGCCTCGGCATTGCCCGCGCCCAGCACTCTCAGCTGCGGACGGAACGAGATAGGACCGGGGCTACGCGGCGTCCTGAAGGTATTTCCGGTAACGTTCCGCTGGTCGTCGTATCCGAGAAAACCGAGCTGGTCGTCAGTCGAGCTGAGGCCGAACTTTCTCCGGCCGCCAACCTCGAAAAAGAGCGTGGCGGTGTGGCGATTGACTTTGGAGGCGATTCCAAGCTCTGAAAAGAGAGCGCCCCCTCGATGTGTCAGCGCGCCCGCTGGCGCCCCGAAAGAATCTCGCCAGACTGACACGGGCGCGACTTGCCCATGGGCTCCGATCGTCGTGAGACTCACATCAGCAGCTGCTTCAGAGTAGGCGACAGCGTCTAGCGCCGGCAGCGCCCCGATACTGGAGGGAGAGACCGGGTCCGATCCAGACTGCCCATGGGATGGAGCGTGAACGGGTATCGACTGGGTGGGCGGGCGACCTCGGCTACCGCCCGCGATCGACCATCTCTCGCTAAGAGGGGCTGTCGCAAGAGGCGATTCCTGAGCGTCTTCGCCGCGCACTTGGAGGCGCCGACGCCTTGTAGGCAGCCCCCTGGAGGCGTGGGCAGTTGGCGCTTGGGTGAAGCCGACTGGGGGGCCGCAGCCCATCAGTGAACGGACGTTGCCCGTCGAATCGATCGAGGAGAGTTCCATGTTGCTGGCGTTCAAGAAAAGGCGCACGTTTCCGGGGACCGGGCTCTGTGGCGGCGAAGTCGGCGGGAACTCAATATATGCCCCCTCGACAGTGACCGATCCGCCGGAACTTGAGTCGTCGACGGCGATGGGCCTTAGAAATGTCGCTTGCCCTTCCCGTTCGATCGATACGACCGGGCCCGCAAAGCTCCCCGCGTCGTTATAGGTAGTGATTTGGAGCGCGTTTTCGAGGACGAGCAATCCGAACCGCCGGATGCCGTCGGTCTGAAAAAGGAGGCTTACCACCGATGATCCGGTCTTTGAAGAGAGGCCCAATTCTCTAAAGAAAGCCGACCCCTCCGAAGTAACAGTCCCCACCAACTCACCCGCTCCGTTCCGCCACGCCTGCAAGGGAGCAGACTGGTTGGCCGAGCCCAGAACGGTCAACGGCACCCGATCCGGTGCGCTGGATCTCAGGATCGTATCGACCGCGGCGGCCGCCCCTATTGACGACGGCGAAACAGGATCACTCCCGCCGGAGGCATGGGTGTGGGCATGTGGCTCCAGCGCCTCCTGACCCGGGACGGGCTCATCTAGGTTCGCACGTGCGACGATCAACCCCTGTTCCGAGCCCGAATCGCGGTTCGAGGCTCCGCCTGTCGGGGGAGACGCCGGAAGCTCGTTGTGCAACGGCTCAAGGTAGTCCGGAACGTATCCTTGGTGGTGTACCGGTTCTTCCCCGCTATTGTCGATCAGGAAGGCGTAGCCTCGCGCCCCAACGAAGTCGCAGAGAACAACGAGATGCCCGTGAAAGTCAGACACGGCCGGAGGCTCTCCGTCGGGACCACCCACGGATACAAGAAAATTGAGCTGCTCTCCTGGCTCAAGACGAATCCTTCCCGAACTCCGTTCCTCCGATTCTTCATCCTGATAGAACTGGAAATCGCAATCTCCTCCGTGCGGAACCGCGTCCATCCGCGACTTGGAGATGTTTGAGACCGATACCCCAGTATCCCATCCCTGTTCGCTTACAACGAACGGAAACACGAGCCGGGTCCGACAGGGATGAAGGTAAATGAGCTCCGCCTCATCGATATACGCTGGTTCCGCGACCGCTTCGCCGTCCACTTGGTGGAGAGCCGCCGAAACGAGTATCCTCCCGACTGGAGAAGGCGATGCCCATTCCAGATCAAGCGCGATGTCGATCGTCTCTAGTTGCGCCGACGAGCCGCCGTCTAGTCGGAAGTGAAGTGTCTGGTCCGCCGACGAAGACGACCCGCTGGTTCGCTCGTACGGTGTCGCACGAAGCAAGTCGGCCGCTTTGGCTGCCGATCGATTCGAACCCGGCGACAAGATCCGAAGGCCCTCCGGAACCTGTCTGAAACGCAAGGACAGTCCTCTGCCGACCGCGTTCCACGTCGAGGGTAACGTCTCCCTCAAGTTCACCTTCATCTGCGCTGTGCCGCTGCCGCATAGCCGGGTCGGCGTCCGTGCCGAGGGGATACTCAGAGCGAACGGCTTTACCGGGAATCCAACAGTTGTCGTCGCAGTCGTGGAGCCCGGCGCGCCTTCGGCAGCCACGGTGATCCCAGCCCGAAGCGGCGTGGGCCCGAAGCCGACGTTCGAAACATCGACATGTAAAGACGTGAGTCGAAATTTCAACAGGTCAGCGCAGAATTCCCCGGAACACCCGACCGATGCGCCGCTAGAACTGGGGATTTGAGTCCAGACTGCTCGATGGCTCGCTCCTTCGCCGATTTCGGATATATGGTCGACGTCGATCTTCGCCGCTCCGCTTGACCGATGTGGAGAGGATTCGTGCCACATCGGTACGGCTAGTCTTAGCAGCGGTGAGGAGGGCGACGCCAAGAGCCGGACCTGAGGGGGTAGCTCAATCGACACCGTGAGGTAGCGTGGCGTTTCGCTGCCGGGCATCTCTGGAGCCAAGCGGCCGCGACACTCAACGGAGATGTCCGGGAGCTTCTCCGCCGGACTACCGGCAGCGATGCTCTGCGGGAGCGAGACGGCCGCGCAGGTAAACGTCCTCTGATCCGCATAGCCGGGCATGCAGGAAAGGAACAACATGCACAAAATGAGCGTCTCGAGATGGGGGGACCGATGCTGACGCGGCCACGTAAATCGTCTTCTCATGAGCCGGTTCATAGTTTGCCAATCGGCTCTACGAGCCGCTTCTTTAGCTCGCCTCCGCCAACCAACGAGCGGATCGGTATCCGTCTCGCCACGTCCGCTTGTCGCGAGATCCGGGATTCGTCGTGCGAAAGAATCGACCCATCGCTCAAGTTTCGGGCTGCCTATCCGATTGAGTTCGGTAATGACAAGATTGATGATCTTGCTGGTTCTCTCAGCGAGTGCTCTAGTCGCCGAGTATGCGAGCGTCTCTTTGAGCCAGAGCGGCCCCTGCGTGTACGCGGTCTTCTTTGTAACCACCGCTGCAGGGCAAACTCGAATGTTCTTGGATGAAGACTCCGACACCTCGAACGGAGTCCGAACTCGCAACTATGGCAACACCAGCTCTACGGGAAGCCTCCAGCTCTGCGGCCTCCGCCAGGCGACGACCTATCATCTGACAATTGATACAGCCAACCACGGTTCGTTCGTCTGCACCGAGACCTGTGACGACTGTGACTTCGGAGCGGGGCCCTCCGTTGGATTTCACTGTGCCGACATCGGTGCACACCCCACGTTCACTACTCCAGAGACCTTGAGTCCGACGCCTGCTCCGCCGATTCCGCCGGTCCACGGCTTCGATCCCTCGGAGATCTGCGATCGGGCCCCGTCGACAACGAGGACACTCACGTGTGAGGACGGACTTGTCACAGATTGGGCCTCCAAGTGGTCCGAGGCCCGAAGTCGCGACTCAGATGCGGTGCACGAGATCCTCATACCGTCGGGATGCGTCATCCAGCAGGACGGGCGGCTCGACTTTGGCGACTGGACCGGGTCTGGAAGCCAAACCGGAGGAATCGTCATCCGCACCGCAGGCGACTCGCGTCTATTCCCCCCTCCCGGCGTAAGAACCGATCCTAGCTTCGCTCCTATTCTCGGGGGATTCAAGGTGCCCTCGAATCGGTCATCCTTCGGGGGATCTCCTGCTTTCATCCCATTCAGTTTTCGGCCTGGATCTAGCGATGTTTGTTTCCAGAACGTCAAGTTCATCAGGCCTGCCGCAGAGAAAACGAACTACATTGCGCGAATCCAAGGCGTATCCGGAACCAACAACCACGTTCTCGAACTCCAAGAACCTTTGCCGCCACACGTGCACGATACCGACGACTTGGTTGTCGATTTCGACGACTGTGATGGGCTCCAAGGCCTAAAGCATGCACCGAATGCCGACGCGGGAAGCACGCGTGTCACCCTTTCTGGGGGCCCCTACACCAACAACGGGCCCTGCCAGTCGGGCCGAGCCGCGTTCTTTACGGCAGCCAAGATTGCGTCCTTCGAGAACGCCCCCTCGGTGCGAATCAATTTCACCTCTGAGCACGGCTTCTATGATCTTGAGGCACTTGAAATCGATTCGATTCAGGACAACGGCGATGGAACCTCAACCCTGCATCTAATTCGCGAGATGCATAGAACCCGAGGCCAGGAACTCTATATACGATCCGGGGACGTTGTCCGGGTTTCAGATTCAAGCACCTCACTAGACGGCCGAATGCACGTTGTGTCGACCTCGACTGCCGAGTCGATCACAATCGCCGGGTACGCCGATTGCTTCGCGGCCTGCGGTAGCGTCCGAGAGCATCATGCCCTGATGGTCGTAGGATCTAGCGTACCCGCGCTGGATGGACCTCACCACTACCGAAAGGTCGATCTCGATACGGTTGAGTTGCTCGACACGGCGCTAAACGCCTCTGGCGGCGCCGGAGGCTACGCAATGCAGGCCGGTACTTCGGCGTTGCCTCTGTTCAACCTGGGCCGGCAACAAGAGCGAATCGCCTTCGATCGCGTCTTCGTCGACTGCGGAAGGCTCCCCTATCGATCTAAGAACTGCGTCGCTGCTGGCGGCATCGTCGCTCTCTCGATTGCCAACTCGTTCTTCATCGGCCCCAAGAACGCCTTTGTGATCGATCCGGTCTCGAAGAAGATTCGCGATTCGCCGACGAGCCCAAGTAATTCCGGGCCAGTGTTCCTGCGATACAACGGTGCGAGCGATGTGCAAATTCGCAATACAACCGTCGTCGATACCCACGGCATAGTCTTCGCTGGCGATAACGGTTGTTCGTCCCAACTCGCCGACCTGACGGTCCAGCGGGTTGCAGCGGAGAAGCCTCTCCGTTTCGTTGCAGGTAACCCAGAGTCGGACGGGCTGTACTACAACGACCGGCATTCGCTGGAACTCAAGTGTGGCGAGCGCGTGTTGCTGGAAGGATATTACGCGGGTGGGAGCTGGGCGGACGCTACTCCGTCGGCCGCCGCGCTGATGTTCCGCGCTATCGGAGGCGGCCCCCTGTCCTCCCCCTTTGCGACCAGGGATATTGCCATTCGCGGGCTTCACATTCCCAGGTCTTCTTCGGGAGTGCAGGTCCTACAGGGGGCAGTGTCCCATCGAGCGCCTCCAATCCAGCGGTTCTCTATGGCTGACAGCCTTTTTGAGGAACTCGACTACTTTCAATACGCCTCACAACCGGCGCAGATTTCCGGCTCCAAGAAGGGCAATTGTTGTAACTTCGCGGGTTTCTGGCTCTTCTTCTCGGGCGACCAGTCAGACATTCGGATCTCGAACAACACCCTCGGGCATCAGCGGTGTCGTGGCGTTGGTTGCCTCCTCGATATCGGTGGAGGGTTCAAAAATCGTCTGGTCTTTGAGAACAACGTCGCGCCATTTTCGCGGAACGGATTCGCGTTCGGCGTCGATACCGAGGACAACGGAAAGAATGCATTTACGCCCTCCTGCGAGCACCAGGGGAGCGGTCAAGGCTATTGGGAGTGCCTTGTTCACGAGATTCTGCCAGACGGCCAACATCGGCCGGATCCTTACTCAGCTGTTCGTGACAGCGTGTTCTTTGGAGGACTGGAGAACATGTTTGTGTCAGAACAGACATACGATGATTGGGCCAATAGCAACAGCGATTCCGTCACGGTGTCCGGCTCCGAAACAGAGGCCTATTTCGACGGATGGACGACAGGAAACTTCTATCCTCAGAGTTCGACGATGGCAAGTCGCATGGACGAGGTGTTCATGCCAGGAACCTGGGAATCGACCGTTCCTGACAAGGGATTCGACGAGCGGCGATTCGCTGCATATCGCGGTCTCATCGGAAACGTCAGTTTCACGTGGCTCTCTCCCAACTCTGCCCGGGTGACCTATCCGGCCCCCGAGGATTCAAGCCTCCAACCAGAGCGCTGTTGGGTCGACTATTCTACCGATCCGTTGTTCGGGAAGGAATGGTGGGCGCATGGTGGGCGGATTCCAGATTCTGGGCTGGCGGGGGACCGGAGTATCGATTTGACTCAACTGCTAGAGGATCGAGACTACCATTGGAGGCTACTCTGTCCCGGAACCCAAGCCCGCGGGCATTTCAGGTCTGGCATTCAGTAGGCCGCTTCAATCCAGCCGTCAGCGGGCCGGCATGGCTGACCTTGGATAATCTGGAGCCCGCTCCGGCAGCACTCGCACCTACCAATCTGGCGATTCAGTCAGCCCGGTTGTCGCCGTCATTTGAGGTCTTCTTGAGAGGCGGAACAGGTTCTGTCCAGTGCGTGGTCCAAGAGTGCGGCGACGCGCACTCTTGACGGGGTCCAGTCGGTCGCGTGGCTAGCTCGTCGAGGGGCGATACCGTGCGGGCCGCTGTTCGTTGTAGTCGCCCCACCAAACAGAAGAGTTGCTGCCGCTAGTTCGCTCGGCCGAAAGGCACGAGCATCTCGTTGGCAACGACCTAGATTGCTGTCACGCCGCCCTCGACTATGCCTGTTGCAACACCACCTTGCACCGCTATAACCTTCTAGGGTGGCTGACCTGTTCGAGATCCAGAAGCTGTTCTACACGCCAGACATCGAGATTCCGGAAGAGAGTACCCTGGTCGGTGTGATCCTCATCGATCCGGACGGCTCTCGTGTTGGATTTGTGTTTCGAGAGTTGTCCGCTGGTGAGGCTGAAGAGCCCGATCGAATGGTCGTCAACGGGACTCTAGAAGAGATCGCGGAGGCTTGTCGAAACGGCGTGCTCGACCAGATGCACAAGGCTCACCTTCGTAATCTTTCATTGAATCTCGCTCTCGCCCCGCCGCGTTCCCTTTCGACAAGCGATCGTATCGAAGCAAACGTGCTGATGTGCAGAGCTCTTCCAGGAGGCGCGACGGCTTACAGGCCATACTGACGCTGTTGGGCGAGTAATCGCGACTTGGAGCGGGCGGCGACGTGCGGGACGGGTGTCCAGCGTTTCCTGGACTTCAGCGGACGACGCTGACATCGGACCGGCATTCAAGGTCGGACTCAGGACATGGCCGCAGCTTCCCGAGGGTGCTGCTGGAGTCGTAGCCGCCGAGGGGCCCAGACTCCAACTGAAGGTCTCTCCGTTCACGGCCCCCGATTCGCATCGAGTCCATACGGCTCCGATTATCGAGATATTGGGGCTCGGGCCAACTATGCTTGCCCTCGACTGAGGCTAGTCGATCACTCACGGCACGTCCTCACTTATCCACGAGTAGCGCCGCTCGTTCACTCGCAGGGACTGATGAAGAATCCCTATCTCGTCGGCCAAAACCTCCCCACCGTGGATCAGGTGATGGTTCTCTTGGCCGCCGACGTGTGGATAAGCAAGGTGGCGGTCGGGGCGGCGGAGGGGTGCTTTGGCGTAGAACAACTCGCAGAGGTGTACCAGAGTGCCGACTCGTCGGAATGAGAAGCGGCGGGCCGACTACGGGGATGAAACGCTATTCCTGATTTCCTTCCCCTAGCCGCTCTACATCGGATCTTCACAAATCGGCTCTCCTTTTCGAAGCACTACGCTTGGAACATTTTGCTCCTAGACTACCTCCGCCTGGGGCCGAGAGTCGCGGCTAGCTACGGTCTAGCGAACATCCTGCGGTACTTGCTGGATGTATAAAAGTTTCATAAATCACCCCGATCTTCGTGGAAAAACACGTTGGACTAAGGCATGCTCATGAGTTGGGCGTTTCCTGTGGAACCTACAACGTGCCCGGCGATGTAGACGCCTTCAAGATCTCGTACGTCCAGTGCGATTGCCACAGTTGTCGACAGCGATTCGCCCGGGACTGCAAAGAGGGCAGATAATCGCTGATGTTCGAGTGGGCGAATCGAGTGTTAACGGCATGCTTGGTGGTACACCCGCCGCGGAAGCCAACTGGCCCTGCGCTCGTCCGCGCAGACGACGACGGCTACTACTTCGTGAAGGCCAACTCCGAGTCCAGGCCAGCCGGGGCCAACGAGGCCGCTGCCTGGTGTGCCGCGACTGCGGTCGGGCTGTCCACCCCGACACCTGCCTTGGTTGATCTGGGCCATTTCCCCAACATCCTTAGGGGCTTGGGCGCTGTCGCAGGTGAGACGTTGGTATTTGGGTCCTGTCTCCACGGCGATGGTGTAGGGACTTATGACTGCCTGCCGAGAGGATGCTTCGGCTGGATCGAAAATCTTCGCGAAACGGTTCAATGGGCAGCATTCGATGTCTGGATCGCAAACATCGATCCGATCCAGCCCGTGTTCTCGCGAGCGATGGCGAAGCGCCGGCAAGCGCGCAGTCTTCGGGCGCTGAAGATCAGCCACGCGCGGTGCTTCGAGGGCTTCCAGATCGGCTCGTTCACGCAGTATTCAGGCCGTGAGGTCGACCGCTATCAGAGGGGGGCTGGTACCTTCGACCCAAGCGAGACCGTGAGTGCGATCCGCTCGCTTTCTGTTGGTCAATTGCGCGCCGCGCTCGACTATGCACCGAGGCCGCTCGTCAATGATTCCTACCGCGAACGTCTGCTTGAAGGCCTTTTGGTGCGCCAAGCCCAGTTGCCTGAATTGATCGAGTGTTCGTACGCGGAGTCGCCCTACGCCGACAACTTGGCCTAGCCTCATCGATTAGTCAGCTATGGTCTTTGGCGCGATCTTGTTCCGACTCGCGTCCTTTCGGGCCGCCTCCTCCCGGCGGCCCACCTTTTTGTTCTAGGGTTCCAACTAGGGTTCCACTCGGATCGCTGATTCTACTTGGCGTCCAACCAGGAAAGCGCGTGTTGTCAATCAGTTATCGCTGTACAGGTCCGCTTGCGCGTCTGCTTGGGGTGGAAGAGGTCCCGAGTTCAAATCTCGGCAGCCCGACCAACTCTTCCAAAAACAGTGAAAGAGAAGCACTGAAAGGAACCGGGAGTTCCCGGTTCCCATTGTTGACGCCAGGGCCGCACTCAGGCCCATCGGCGCAAGTTATTCGACCGCGAGCGTCGCGGAGTCGCCGCTCTCGATGCCGTCGATTACGATCACGACCGTCTGGGGCCCGGGCGGCGTCCGTCCGCTGAGTCGGATGTTGTACTGCGTCACCGCCGCCGCAAGTCCCGGAGCCGTGCCTGCATAGAGCACGTCGGCCTCGACGCCGCCGACGAAGATCTGGACTTCGTTTGCCGCCAGTCGGAGCGCCCGCGTCGCAACCGCTCCTGCCGGCAACGCCGGATCGGTCGCGCCGCCGCCGCTGCCGAACAGCGTCACCGTCGTACCTCCTCGAGCCGGTTCGCGGTCAGAATTCAATTGGCCGTCGCCGTTGATCGCCGCCGCTTGTCCGCGCCCGCTGCCGTCCAGCGTGAACACTCCCGGCGACGCGGGCCGAAGGGCGACGGGGAACTGCGTCGACGTCTTGCCGCCCTGGATCACCAGCAACTCTGCCGAGTTTCCCCTCAGCTCAGTCGGCGCGATCACGTTCAGTTGTCCTTCAATCGCGCTCAGAATCGGAGCCGGGAAGCCGTCGAACAACACCATGGCGCCGCCCAACTGAGGGCCGATCGATCCGTCTTCCTCTACGCTGAACACTTCCAACCCTTTCGGGCCGAAACCTTCGCCGAACAACGAAACGATCTGTCCCGGCGCGATCGGAGTCTCTTCAAAGCTCGCCGCGTCGACCAACGCCGCCGGAGCGACTTCTTCCTCTTCTTCGTCCTCGTCCCCGACTTCAAGCACCGCAGGATAGGTACGCCGGTTCGGCCCGTCCTGTCGAAGGTGCACGGTGCCCCCGCAGTCCTCGCCCAGTTCGGTCTCTCCCTCCGGAAGGACTGCGACCAAAGGAGCCTCTGTCCCCGCCGCTAGGAACGCGAACGATCCATCGTCATTGACGACGGCGGCTTCCGGCGCCGGCATGTATCCTTCGGCCACCAAAATCTCGACGCAGTTGCGCAAGGAAGGGGTCAGCCACACGTAGACGTCATCCAAGTCACGATCCGCGGTCATCGTAAATTCGACCGAGCCGTCCAAGAAGACGTCGCTCGTCAGCCGCTCGATCGACCATTCGATCCGCGGGTCTCCGTCTTCGTCTTCCGGATCGGGATCGCCTTCGGTCTCCTCGCCCTCTTCGCCCTCTTCGCCCTCGCCCTCACCTTCGGAGTCTTCCTCCGAGCGCTTCAGGCTGAAGCTGAGAGGTCGCGCCAAGTTTTTGCCCGCCTCGCGCAAGTGCGCGGTTCCGCCCAGGGTCTTGCCCGCCTCATCCGGTCCTTGGATCAGCTCAAATACCACTGGAATCGTGCCGCCGGCCGGGATCGCGAACGAACCTACCGGTTCGACGACTTCGATGTAGTTCCGCAACGACCCGGAGAAGCGGATGCTCGCGTCCAGCAACTCCTTGTCCGTGGACACCTCTACGGTGATCGTGAATCCGGCCACTCCAGGTTCCCCGCCGTCGACCTCCGTGACGCGGCTGGGACTCCAAGAGACCTTCGCGGGCTTCCCGCCCGCCCCCATCTGGGACGTGACACGATCGTCTGCGCTGAGGGAGGGGCTGAGAACCAGAATTGCGCCGGCCAGCGCACAGATTCGAAACACGGTACTGCTCATGGTATTGCTCGCGGCGGATAGGCCTACCGGAGACGCTATCACGGTCCCGCTCCGACGGTAAATACGACCAGGAGGTCTCCTAGGACCTACTCGTAGACGTAGTGCAGGACCTTCTTCAGGTCCTCCCACGCGAGTCGCTTGGCGTCCTTGTTGTAGTCCCGCAGCAGGTAAGAGGGATGAAACGTCGGCATCACTCGAATCCCGCCCCACTCTTGCCACTCGCCGCGCAGCCGCGTGATTCCGACCTTCGTCTTCAACAGCGCCTTGGCCGCCGTTGAGCCCAAAACGCAGATCGCTTTCGGCTGGATTGCCCGGAGCTGGCGCTCCAAGAACTGCCCGCAAGTATCCATTTCGTCCGGCTCGGGTGCGCGATTACCCGGTGGACGGCACTTGACGACGTTGCAGATGTACACGTCGGGCCGCTTGATGGGAATCCCCTCGCCGGCCGCCGTCCGCTCGATCATCTGCGTCAGCAACTGCCCCGCTCGACCGACAAACGGAATTCCTTGCGCGTCCTCATCGGCCCCCGGCCCTTCGCCCACGAAAACCAGTTTCGCCTCCGGGTTGCCTACGCCGAAAACCAGCTTGTTGCGACCTTCATGGAGTCGGCACCGCGTGCAGTCGCCGATATCCGCCTCGATCGACTGCAAGACCCTGAGCGGGTTCGCCGCCTCAACCGGCGAATCCGAGACCGGCTCAGACCGTGCGGACGGAACGTCGGCGACAACCTGCGCCCGATCCGCCTCGACAACGACAGCCGCCGGCTCCTGCACGACCTCGTGTGAATCTGCTTCGCGCGCGACCCTGGCCGAGGCCACCTCGCCAAATCCGAGATCTTTGTAGAAGCGCAGATAGTCCGCGAGCTCGCTCGACATCGTCGATCAGTCGCCTAGCGGCCGCACGCTGATCTCTTTGAACCACACCACGGACTTCTCGTCGTGGTTCTGGAGGCCGATGTACCCCGCGTCCGGCCTCGGACCGCGCTGCGGCTCGTAGTATTTCGTTCGCTCTGGAACAGGTTGATCTCCGGAGAACGAGTTCACCGCCTCGCCGTTGACCGTCACCGACGTCGTCTGCCCGTCGATCGTGATCTCAAGCGTATTCCAGCCGTCCCGACTGGTCGGGAACTCCTCCGCCTTCGAAAGCGAATACAGAGCCCCCGTACGATGGAACTCGTCCGCCGCGTCGCAGATCTGGACCTCATACCCTTTGTGTACGGCGTACCAAGGGTCTTGCGGCGCTTCGGGGATGCGGATGTACACGCCCGAGTTCGCCTCCGCATCCTCTGGCTTGTAGACCACCCGCAGGACGGCGTTCCCGATCTTCTTCCCGTCGTACACCAACAGCCCCATGCCCCCGGTCGTCTTCATCAGCCCGTCTTCCACGACGAACTCGCCCGGGCCCACATGCCGCCAACCCTCGAGGTCTTTCCCGTTGAAGAGTTGTTCCTCCTGCGCCGTCAAGGAGGAGCTTCCCGCACACAGCACGAGAGCGACAAGCACGAACCGAACGAGGATGCGCATCACAGTCGTCAGCATAGCCGATCGCGTGTGCTGTAATCCGATCGATGGCTGAAATCACCGCACTCACAGCTTCCGAACTCGCCCGCGCGACTCGCTCGGGCGATCTGCGCTCGGAAGACGTCGTCGCGGCCCATTGCGCCCGCATCGAGCGCCTCAACCCCCAACTCAACGCCTTTGTAGACTTCGACCTTGACCGAGCCCTGGCCGATGCTCGCTCGGCCGACCAAGCTCGCGCCCAAGGCAAGAGTCTCGGCGCGCTGCACGGTGTCCCGCTCAGCATCAAGTCGTCCCTCGACGTCGCCGGCCTGCGCTGCGAAACCGGCTCCCGCTTCCGTGAGGGGCACGTCCCCGAACAAGACGCGCTCCTAGTCCGGCGCCTGCGAGAAGCGGGCGCCGTCATCCTCGGCGTGACCAACACGCCGGACATGTTGATGGCCTATGAGACCGACAACCATCTCTACGGCCGGACCAACTCCCCGCTCGCAGACGATCGCACGCCCGGCGGATCGAGCGGAGGCGAGTCTTCCGCCATCGCCGCTCACTGCTCGCCCGCCGGCTTCGGAAGCGACGGCGGAGGCTCCGTTCGCGTCCCGTCCCACTTCTGCGGCCTCTACGGCCTCAAGCCGACGCCCGGCGTCGTGCCGCGCAGCGGCCATTGGCCGGTCTGCGCGGGCCCCGGCGCCATGCTCGGCCTCGTCGGCCCCATGGCCCGCTCAGCGGAAGACCTGCAACTCCTCGTCGACGCCGTCGCCGGCCTCGATCTATCCGACCCGTCCTCGGTTCCCGCCGCCGCACCCCCGCCCGAGGACCTCCGCGGTCTTCGCGTCTCCTACTTTGAACAAGACGACGACTTCCCCGTCACGCCCGAGACCCGAGCCGCCGTCCGGGAGGCCGCCGATCGCCTGCGCGCAAAGGGCTTCCAGGTCGACGAGATCCCGTCCCCCGGCATCGCCGAGTATCGCGACTGCTGGGAGATCCTCTTCTCGATCGCCGGCTACACCCTGTGCGCCCCCTATCTCGAGGACCGCGCCGACGACGTGCACCCGCTCTCTCTCGGGCTATTCTCTTCGCGCGAGCAAGCCGAGTCGATGACCTACCCCCGCTTCCTCGAAGCCTGGGTCCAACGCGACGTCCTGAAAGCTCAGTTCCAGCAACTTCTCGCGCGTTACCCGCTGTTGCTCTGCCCGACCGCGTCCATCCCTGCCCCCCGGCACGGTGAACGCGAATGGACCGTCGACGGCCGCAAGATGAAGTACCCGCGCGTCTACGCCTACAGCCAGATCTTCAATCTCTTGGGCAACCCCGCCGCAACAGCCCCCGTCGGCCGATCCCCCGAAGGCCTCCCCATCGGCGTCCAAATCATCGGCCGCCCATTCGAAGACGCCGCCGTCATCGCCCTAGCCGCCCAACTCTAACCACCAGCCCCGCCCCAGGGCGATTTGCGAAGCAAAGCCCGTCGCTTCCGCCTTCCGGACAGCGGAGCGACGGACACCAGACAGGGGAACTTCGCCGGCCCCTACTTCCAGGGCGGCGCTTCCGGCAGCAACTTCGCAAACTCCGCCAACCGCGCCGCCTGATACTCGCCGGCATACGTCCCGGTATAGAACCGGTCCAGCGCCTCGTCATGCAGCCGCTCCCACGACTCTTCCTCGTGGCCCGGATTGATCGGGTAAAACAAGCAATTCGAAGCCTCGGCCGCCTTCTGATCTCCCGGCGCATCGCCGATCATGAGCCTCTTCCCGTCGCCGTACGAGTCGCCCCCGGCCAAGCCCGCCAGGTGCTCGGTCTTCTTCCCTAACTCCTGCCCGGCGATGATCTTCGGATACTCCATCAGATCGTTCTCGATCCATTCCCGTACCAGCGCCTCTCCGGGAGTCCCCGAAACTACCGCCAAGTCCGCCTTCGCGACGACCTTGTCGAGCGTCGCCCGAACCTTTGGGAACGGCGGCACGCCCTCGACGATATCCTTCACCGCTTCGTTCACCGCCAGACTCCACTCCATCGTCAAGTCCAACAACGGATCCGGCGACTGCTTCATGAACTCTTCCAGCCCGGCGTTCGACGGCGGCAACCCCGACGCCATAAAGTCGTCCAGCGGCTTCAGATCCGGAATCTTGATCCCCCGAGCCATCGGCTCCGGCCAGTCCTGCAACAGCCTCAACGTCCGCAGCAACACCGGAAACCGGTTCATCCCCCGCGCGACCGAATAGAGGTTGGCGAACTCCCAAGCCTGCCGCGCATACTTCGAAGCCGCTTGCAGCTTCCAATACTTGATGAAAACCGGCGTAAAGCACTCCTTGTGCTTGATCTCCATCGAGTCGAAAACGCATCCGTCGGAGTCAAGACCGACGAAAAACTCATGATCGTGTGGGAACTCTGCGAGCGTGTGTACTTGCGACATAGGGTCTAATCGAAACCAGCCCCCAGCATACTAAGAGCGGCCTCGCCGACGCCCGCCGCGCCTACTTCGCCCGAAACAACTGCGTCTCGGCCGCAATCGCCATCCGCATCACCGCCGGGCTCGTACGGATCAGCTCCCTACAATTCTCCGGCGACATGAACGCCCACCCGGCCTGCTCGGACTGGTCCGTCACCCGGATCGAACCCGGCAGCAGCGAGCGCTCGGCCGCCGCCAAGGCCCCGCACGTCGCCGCCAACGTCGGCAGATACTGCGCCTCCTTGAGCTTCGGCTTATCCGTCCTCACCACCAGCGTCGTCTCGATCCGATAGACCGCCTCCACCTTCCAACCGGTGAACTCCACCTCGCCCAAACGGCGCTCGATGTCCTGTGAAAGCGCGTCCGACCGTCGTTCAGGCTCCGCTTGCGGCGCCGCTACGGCCAGGTCGCCCGCGTCGACCGTCTCCGAGGCCTCCGCCTCGCCGCCCCACCAAGACTGCGCCTGCTCCGCCAATCCGGCCACCGTCACCGGCTCGTCCGACTGACTCCAGTACCAATACCCGCCGCCCAGCAGCGCCAGCAGAGCGGCCGCCGCCGGCGCGTACTTCTTGATCGGGCTCGCCCCTTTCGTCCGTCGGCGCATGTCCGCCGTCACGCCCTTCGACTCTTGCAGCCGAACGCCCGTCAGCTTGGCGCCGGTCGTGTCGCAGAAGCGCAGGTCCGCGTAAGAGAGGTCCGCCCCGCGCAAGTCCGTATCCGTCAGGTAGGCGCCCAGCATCACCGCGCCCCGCAGATCGCACGCGCTCAAGTCGAACTCCTGCAGCTTCGCCTCGCGCAGGTAGGCCGCCCGCAAGTCGGGCGTGATGTCGTCGTTGTCTTGGCGCCACTGGTTCCAGATGTAGCGCCCGCGATTGAGGATCTCTAGATGTTGCGGATTCGCCAAATCGCGAAGCCTCCACACATCTATCTATCGGCGCCCAGCCGGTCGGATTTAGGGGCGGATCACCTGGAGAGCTCCCGGCAGGATCTCCGCCTCCAACGGCGCCCCGCCCAACGCCTCCCCATCCACCTCCGCCAGCGCGTCCCCTTCCGCCCGAATCCGCTTCGCCTTCCACCCGTGCACCTTCGGATGCACGTAGACGTCCTCGGAGTACAAAATCCGGATATCGCGCATCAGCTCGAACATCCCCAAACGCTCGATCACCGTCACGTCCAGCAAGCCGTCCGTCATCGAGGCCTTCGGGCACGGATGCATGCCCCCGCCGTGATATCTCCCGTTCCCCAACGCCACGTTCGTCACGTCGAACTCCAGCGCTTCCTCGGCCTCGTCCAGCCACAGCTTCACCCGACGCCCGCGATAGCGCAGGAAGACCGCAAACGTCCCGTACAGAAACGCCAGCTTCCCGTTCAACTTCGCCAACGGCGTCTGCTTCGAAGCGATCGAGACGTCTCCGCCCATCCCGAAACTCGTCAGGTTGAAAAACATCCGCTCGACCGGCTCGCCGTCCGGCCCCCGCAACCGCAGCCGGCCTACGTCGAACGGCGCCGTCTTGCCCGCCGCAACCGCCCGCGCCGCCTCGCCTGGGTCCTCAGGCGCCCGCAGCGTCCTCTGTAAATCCGCCCCCGTCCCCATCGGCACATAGGCGAAGCGAGCATCCGGCCGAATCGCTCGCCCGTCCCGAAAGAACCCGTTGACCCCCTCGTTCGCGGCGCCGTCTCCGCCGACCGCAATCACCGTCTCCGCACCGCCCTCGATCGCCGCGCGCGTCAGCTCGATCGCGTGGCCCGGCGCCTCGGTCAGGACGGTCTCCAGCTGCACGCCTTCCGCCTCGAACGCGCGCTCAAACGCGGGCCAAGCCCGCAAGGTCCTCCCCCCGCCGGCTTTCGGATTGACGACCGCGACGACCTGCGACATCACGCCTTGCTACGCCGGCGCCGTCTCGCGCAAATACTCGATCGTCGCCCCGATCGTCTCGTCCGGATCGCGCGTCTCAAACCCCAACTCCTCGCGCGCCTTCGACGAATCGCAGTACCAATAAAGCGCCGACATCTGGATCGACGCATCGTCCAACTCAAACTGTTTTCCGATCAGTGGGTACAGCTTCCGCAGCACCCGCGCGCCGAACAGCGACAGCCACAACGGAACCATCATTTTCGGCGCCGAGACGCCGGAGATCTTCGACGACCGCTGGATCCACTCATGGAACGTCATGTTCGGCCCGCCCAGCAGATAGCGTTCGCCCACGCGCCCCTTCTCCATCGCCAGCATCGTCCCTGTTGCGGCGTCGCGCACGTCCACCAGATTCAGCCCGCCCACCGGCGTCACCATGATCTGGCCGTTCAAAAACAGCTCCACGTCCTTCGTCGACGACCGCCGCTCGTCACCCGGTCCCAGCATCAAACTCGGATTCACGTGCACGATCGGGAGCTTACGATGCTCGACGTACCAGAGCGCCAACTTCTCCGCATAGAGCTTGCTGAGGTAGTAGTCCCACTCGAACACCACGCGCTGCGCGTAAGGAGCGGTCTCGTCCCGCTCGGTCGGCTCCACGCCCACCGCGCAAACCCCCGACGTCGAGACGAACACCGCCTTCTCGGTCCCGTGCTTGCGCATCGCCTCGCAGACGTTCCGCGTCCCTTCCACATGCGTGTTGTAGAGCGGCCAAGCGTTCTTCGGCTCCCGCTCGACGAACCCGGCCGCATGATAGATTCGCTCGGCACCGTCCGCGGCTCGGAACACGTCGTCGCGATTCGTCACGTCGCCCTGGACCACTTCCACCCGGTCTCCGCCCACGCCGGGCCCCTCGCCCCGGCACAGCACCCGGAAGCGCGCTTCCGGCTCGCGCTCTAACAGCAGCTGCAACAGATGCTTGCCCAAGAATCCGGTCGATCCGGTAATCAAAGTCACGCTCATGGGGTTTGACTAGGGGTTGCTCTCCGGCCGTGCGTCGCCGTCGAGTCTACAGACTCTCGGGCGTGCCGGCCACGTCGACCATGTTGATCGGCGGAATGTGGACGTGCGAGACCGTCGGCGTCCGTCCGACGTAGGATTGCGCCATCTCAAGCGCCTCCTCCATCGTCGTCGCCGTATCCCAGCCCATGATCTGCGCCGAACGCGCGTCCTGCGCTCCCACGCAAATCACCTTGCCCACATGCGCGCGCCCGTTCTCGCCCCAGTACCACATATAGAAGGGATGAACGCCGTGGTAGGCGTACCCTTCCCGGTACTCTCGGATGTACTCCGGACGCGCCGCAAACTCCGCTTCATACTTCCGCGCCAACTCGAAAGAGTCCGTCGTTTCCGGCAGCACCCGATGAAAGAATTCGTGATAAGACGGATGGTGCTTCCGGTCAAACTCGTCCCGCAGCGGATGCGTGACGATCAGGACGCCGTTCTTCTTCACCACTGGCATCCCGCGATACATATTAAACAGATAACCCAGCGCCATCACCTGCACCAGCAGCGGATTCAGCGCCGAATTCACGTTGTACGGAGAGATAAACGGGCAGCCGTAAATCGCCACGTCCGCCTGTCCCTCAATCGGAACGCAATACTGCTGGTAGCAGTACGCCAAAGTCTTCTCGTGCGTCGCCCACGTCTCACCCGCGTGCACGGCGATCAGCTCGTACGGCGCCGGAATGCCGAACAGTACGCTCCGCTTAATCGGAGTCGACAGCCGCCGCAACGCCCAACTCGCAAACCCATAGGAACTCTTGTCCAGCACGTTCCAGCGATCCTCCGGCTTTGTAAAGAAAGCCATCTTCGGATCGAACATTTGGTTGTTGACCACCGTCTCGACATGGAACACCTTCACGTGTTCCAGCAGCACCTCCGCCTGACGATTCGCCGAAGCCGTCAGCGCCGATCGCTTGTGGTCAAAGTAGGAATCGCAATCGCGGATCGTCTGCGGATTATGGTGCGCCTGCAGCGCCGCGTAGTCGCATAGCCCGATCGCGATGCTCTTCGCGCCGCCGTCCATCGGCACCAGATTGATGTTGACGTAAACCAGCAGGTCCGACTCGACCGCCCGCCGATTCATGCGCACGGCTTCGTCGAGTTCCGTGCGCCCCAACTCGACCATCCCCTCTGGATCTTCCCCGTCGTGGCAATAAAGCTTTTCGGGGAAGTACGCGTCGAAGATTTTGTTCCCCACCGCCCAGCGGATCTCGAACGGCTCCATCCGCCGATGGAACGACGTCGCGATGATGATCTCGACGTCCGTCACCCCGTGCTCGGCCAAAATCTCCAGCACCGTCTCCAGCGCCGTCTGCCGCAAGTCCGGCTTGAACATCTTCGGCAGGGGCAGGGAAATGTCGTCGATCGCGATCGTGACCTTCATCCCCGGCCGCAGATGCGCCGTCAACGGCTCCATCTCCTCCGGGTGGTCCACCGCGTACCGGATCGCCTTCCGCCGGTCCTTCAACCCCGGGATCGTCGGCTTCGGGTAGACGACGCGCGTTCCCGCCGGCATCTTCGCCCGGATCAGGTCCTCGCCCGACCACAGCATGCGGGGCGGGGAATCGGCGTCCAAGGTACGAACGCACGCCTCCGACGAAACCAACGCCGCCCGCCCGACCGCATTCGGAGTCGGGTCGCCGAACTCGAACGGTTTCCGCTCCGACGACGTCGAGTCCGCCGCCGCTTGCGCTGTCGTGGGGTTGGGAGGAGTCGCCATACTCAACGAGCCGGGGTGGAGCCGTGTTTCGTATCCAAGACCGGCCATCCGCGCTCTTGCGCGATCGCCTTCAGCGCTTGATCCGGATTCACCGCCGTGGGGTGGCCTGTCATCTCCAGCATCGGGGCGTCGGATCCGGAGTCGGAATACGCCTTCGATTGCGAGAGATCCACATTATACCGGTCTACGAACGCCTGAATGGCCTTGACTTTTCCGTCCTCGGCCAGGAGCGGCTCGATGATTTTCCCCGTCGCAATCCCGTCCTTGAACTCCATTTCGTTTGCCAGGAGATGGTCGAAGCCCAGGTGCTCGGCGGCCGGACGCATGGCGAAATCGAGCCCGCCGGTGACCAGAACCGGCTCATACCCCGCCTCGCGATCGGCGGCGATCAGTGCAGCCGCCCCCGGGTAAATCTTCGGCACGATCTCCTGAGCGACCATCCGCCGCGCCCGCTTCCGCAGCCACTCCAACTCCAAACCGCGATAAAGCAGGTAGAACGTCTCGTTGAACCGCCGCCGCGACCGCGAATCCAGCCACAGCCAGTAAGGAATGCCCAACAGCACCGTCGAGCAGCGATGGATCATCTCGATCGGGTTCCGAACCTCCCGGCAGTACCAGAAGTAGCGCGAGACCACATTGCTCGAAACCAGCGTCCCGTCGAAGTCATAGAAGGCTGCACGCATCCGAGCATCCGACTATCGCAGAGTGCGCCCCAACCACGCCAGCGTCCCCATTTGGGGGTAAACTGACGCTAGCCGCCGTCCTGAGCATCGACGTCATGAGCATCGACCTGAGTCCGGAAGTCCAAGAGCTCGTCCACGAGGGCGTTCGCAGCGGGAGATTCGAGACTCCCGAGGCCTTCATCGAGGCGGCCGTCCGTGAGTTTGACGCCCGAAGCTCCGCGAAGCGTCCCGCGCGTCCAAACCCAGAGGAGCTGGAGTCCCTCTTCGCCCTCATCGACCGCTCTCCCCCTCCCCGCACGAGCCCGTTGCCGGACGAGGCGTTTGATCGCGGACAGCTCTACAGTGATCGCGCATAGATGGCTGTGCTGATCGATACCAGCGTTCTCGTTCGCACCCTCCAACAAGATTCAGAACTCGGCCTCGCGGCTCGTCACGCTCTGAGGATCTTGGCTCAGCGGCAAACGCCGCTCTGCATCTCGCCCCAAGTACTCGCTGAATACTGGGTC
>Ga0207422_1002473_pt1 | contig 24144 bp, 20 predicted proteins | sample MarCyaLeptolynsp_FD_187757 | JGI IMG/M metagenome (GOLD analysis project Ga0207422, IMG submission 187757) | Marine cyanobacterial communities from Panama - species 1 Leptolyngbya sp. (SPAdes) | ecosystem: Environmental > Aquatic > Marine > Unclassified | place: Panama: Panama City | collected... | reverse complement strand
CCGCAGCCGCGCATCGCGCCTCGACCTGGTGTCAGTCTTGAGCAGCCGGCAGCGCTGGACGACCGCTACGAGCGCTTCCTGCGCGCGCGCGGGCAGCCGGACAAGCGCGGGCCGTACTCGATGACCGGCTTCATGGGGCACCCACCCCCGGGGCGCTTCAACGTGCCGACGGACGACGACGAAGGGTGGCGCGAGCTGTGCGCGCTGCTCGACACGGTCGACGAGGACCACACGCACCGCACGCTGGTGGCCACATGGCCGCACGGGGGGCGCGCCGATGCCACGCTGGTGATTGACCTCGACATTAAGCTGCGCCGCGGGCAGTGGTTTGACCCGCTCGCGCCGCTGTTGCCGGCCGACGCGGACGACCCGTGGGCGGGCAAGTCGCTTGTCGCCGTGCTGCAGTGGTGCGCGCGCGAGCGCTTCGCCGCGCAACCACCGTCACGCTGCCTGGTCACGACCGCGTGCGGGGCCGTGGGCGATTTCTGCAAGTCGTCGTTCCACTTTACGTGGCCCGGCTTCTACGCGCGCCCCTCGGCACAGGCGAAATTCGTGACGACGGTGGCCGAGCGACTCGACCGGCGCGCGCCGCCCCCACCCGGCACCTGCGAGCTCGTCGTCGGCTTGCCGCAGCTGCCCACGCCGAGCGCCGCCGCAAGCAGAACCGTCCGACCGACTGCGATGCGCACACCGGATTGTACCGCGAGCTGCTACCGTGATCGACGATGCGTGCGTTGGCTATCGGCTTGCTCGTGATGATCGAGTGCGAACGCACCCCCTACGAGTATCCAGCGTCGGATGACACGGAAGGCACGACGTCCACCGGAATGGAGAACGGCTCGACGACGACCTCCTCGGGCGGTCAGATCGCCGACAGCGCGTCCGAATCGTCGGGATCGTCAGGATCGTCGAGCACCGGCCCCGACTTCTTCCAATGCGATGTCGTGGCGCAGGACTGCCCGTTGGGCGAGAAGTGTACCTACTGGTCGTCGGACGGTAGCAGGCTCGACGGGACCAACTGCGTTGCAGTCTCCGGGGATCCTGCCGGCCTGGGAGAGCCGTGCACTGCGGAGGAAAACCCTCTCTCAGGACTCGACGACTGTGGACTGGGAATGATGTGCCTCCTCGTCGATCCGGTGACGCTGCAAGGTCGATGCCTCGAGCTGTGCGGCGGCGAAACATCTCAGTCAGAGTGCCCGGAGGAGTATCAGTGCGTGGTGTCCTCCGGTGGGCAATATCCAGGAAGTTGCCGGCCGACCTGCGATCCGCTCGATGTTGCTTGCGACGCCAACGAGACCTGTCTTCCGACCAACGGTTCGTTCCTCTGCATACCGGTGTTGTTGACACCAGCCGCAGTCGGCGAGGACTGCGAGTCCGTCAACGCCTGCGAACCCGGCTCGCTCTGTGCTGATCCGGAAGTCGCCGCTGTGTGCGATTCGGAGCCTCTCAACGGTTGCTGCGTGCCGTTTTGCGACGTGAACGACCGAGGCACGACGTGCGCGGACTTCGACCCGACGACCACGTGCGTGCCGTGGTTCGAAGTCGACGCCGCGCCGCCCCAATACGCGCACGTCGGCGTCTGCGTACTACCGCGCTAGCTCGCGGCAAATGTTGCATTTGCTGTTCTCCGGTTCGGACGACATGGTTCGACGATGAGTCGCGTCGCTGCTGCGTTGGCAACCCTCGTGTTGGCCGGTTGTGCGGGCAAGATCAACAACAAGCCCGCGAACATGCCGGGCTCGCCCGCCGAGGCCGAACAGATGCTGCAGAGCGATACGCCCGACAAGGCGCCGCCGGGCAAGAACGAGACGCCGCCCGAAGACGACGAGGACGAGTGAGCCGCGCCGGCAAGGGCGAAGACACCGAACCGCATCGGCGAGGTGACGCCGACCACAGACGTCGTGCAACCGAGGGGATCGCCGGCGGGTAGCCGCGGGGATCCCATCTGTGCCCCGATCTCGCAGCGTGGCAGACCGGGCGCATGGCTATTCGCTGTCGCGTCGTCACTCTCTCGTTCCTGCTGAGCACATCCGCGTGTGTATCGACCACCCGAGTCCAGCGCCCGTCGTACTCGCCGGGGCAGGTTCGAGTCGTCGAGACCGCGAAGGGCGCTTGGTACGAACGTGTCGACGGCCCCGCCTACGGTCCGGGCTCGAAGGGCCTGCTCGCAGCCGTCGATGGAAATCCTCCGGCCGTCGCCGCAGCAAAGCGTAGTCGCAAGGCCAGGATTGCCGCCGCCATTCTCGGCGGCGTGGGAGCTGCTGCTACCAGCGCGGCCATCATAACCTTCAGTGCCGGGCACTTTTCGTCGCAGCCCCCCACCGACCCCGACCGTCTCAACCTCGCGATCGCCGGTCTCTTTGCCGGCGCTGGGATCAGCGACTTCGTGAGCCTGAGCCTAGCGTCGCACGCAGAGCGCCACCGCTGGAACGCGATCGAAATCTACAACCAGTCGATCGAGGCGCCACCGCTCGAGTCCGTGCCGATCGCGAGGAACCCCCTCCCACTGGCGATCGAGGGGCTGCGCGCCGACTCACCAGCGAGCTCGGAGCCCGAATGACGGAATCGTGTAGCGGAAGCCCTGCGGGGTGCACCCGGCGATTCCTTGCATCGCCGCGTTTTCCATCATCGCGTCCGTCGGATCGGTGCTCCCGCCACCACCCACGTCGATGATGTTGCCACCGCCACCGGTGTCGGGCGTGCATGCGAAGATCTCCCGCGAGTAGGTTGCGTTGGCCACATCGAACACCGCCTGCAGCTGCCAGTCGGGCCAAACCCACGTCTTGGAGACACGAAGGTCGAGCTGGAAGAACGCGGGCAAACGCGCGTTGTTTCGGTTGAGCCGCAGGGCATCGACCATCGACTGGCTGCCCGTCGGAGCGGTCCACGGGCGGCCGGTGTGGTAGTGGACGCGACCTCCGAGGTTCCAGCGGCGCGGCAACTTGTAGCCGAGCACACCGTTGATGATGTGCCGCTGGTCCCAGTTCGAGGGCGCAGTGCCACCGAGCGGGAAGTCGCGAACCGAGCGTGACAGCGTGTACGCAATCCAGCCGAACATCTGCTGGCCCGGCTCGAGCTTGATCAGCGTCTCGAGACCGTACGTCCAGCCGTTGACCTGACTGATGACGTCCTCGAGCTCCTCGACCTCGAACTCGCTATCACCGAGCTCGTAGTCCTGCAGGTTGCTCAGGCGCCCGACGTAGGCCTCCTGCTCGATGCGAACCCGATCGGGCAGCACCTGCCACTCGTAGCCGAATGAGGCCTGCGTATTGCGCTGCAGGCCGCGTTCGAAACCGAAGCTCTCGATGCCCGGGATCGGGATCGGCGAGCTCGGCGGCTGGTGGTACACACCCGCCGACTGACGCAGCGACCACTTGTCGTTGATCTTCTCGCGGATCAGGATACGCGGGTCGATGCCGATCGCATTGGTCACACCGCGTGCGTTGGGCAGATAGGGCGAGAACCCGGACTGAATGTAGAGATCCGCCCGAATGCCGGGCCTGACCTGCACGTTGTTCTTCTCGACCTCGACGTCGAAGTAGGCGCCACTGGCCGTGACTGTGCGGTCGGAGAACAGCAGGGCGAGATCCTCGACCCCACCGATGTCGTCGAGATCGTCGAGCTGCTCCGCGAGCCGGAAGACCTGAACCTCTTGGTCGATGCCGAAGTGCAGCCCGACGTTTTCCTTCGCCTTGACCGCAAAGTCCATGCGCGGGGCAACGCGCCACTCGTTGGTCCCGAGCGTAGTGACCCCGGTCTGGTCGAGCCCGAGCACCACCGCGTAGACGGCCGAGCCGCCACCCCGCAGGCGCTGCCGAATCCGATTGTCGATCCGGTGGAACTGAAACCGAAGGATCGGCGGCGGTTCCACCGGGTTACCGTTGTCGTCGACCTCGGTTTCACCGGTCTCGGGGTCGATCTGCGTCTTGAGCCCGAGGTTGTCGAAGCTGCCGTACGCAAACGCGGTGTAGTCGAGCGTTCGGCCGATCTTGTGGTCGAAACGCGCCTGATAGTCCCAGTACTGGATCTTGGCATTGGCCTGCGCCAGCGACAGGATCGCCGCGGTGTAGGAATAGCGCCCGGCCAGCGTGAGCGCGCCCCGAGCCGGACCCGTCCGACATTTGCGCTTCTTGTCTTCGGTGCAATCGGGGTCCTTCGTGCGATTGAGCGGGACCTCGACGAGAGCCGAAGCATCGGTGAGCTTGAGCTCGACGTCACCGTGAACGCGATCGCGTCGTGCCGCCCGAGTCCGCCCTTCGATGATGCCGCTGGCGTACCGCCCCAATCGCACCGGCGCTCCGCTCGGATAGAAGTCCACCGCATCGATGAAGTACGGATGGATGACCGAGGGCCCGATCGCGACGTGAAACAGGATCGGAACGCGCGTGCCGTCGAGGTAGTAGCCCGTATTGCCGGGAGCCGCGCCACGCACGACCACGTACGGCAAGAACCCCGCGAGCGTACCGACGCCGGGAAGGCTCGAGACCACCCGTAGCGGGTCGCCACGGCTGCCAGGAACCTCGCGCAACTCCTCTTCGACCAGCGTGGTGCTGGACACCGCGACCTCTTTCTCGTGCGAGACCACGGTCCGATAACGCGGTCCGTCCAGCGCGCGGTCCATCCGATACTCGAGCTCGAGGTCCTGCTTGGGCGCGAGCGTCACCGAGCTGACCAGGTCTTCGAAGCCCGGCGAGCGGATCGTGATCTTGTGCTCGCCCGGCGGCAGAAACACCGAAAACGATCCATCGTCGGCCGACTCGACCGGTGGCCGATTTGCGTTCTCGAACACGAGGCGTGCACCGCCGACCGGCTCGCGCTCACCGTAGGTCAGGACGCGTCCCCGCAGACGAGCCCGCTGAGACCGGTCCGCTTCCGTGTCGACTTTCGGTTCCTCCGCGGGTTCCTCGGCGCGTGCCTCTTCGGTGGGCACCGGTTCGGTCGGCTCCGTCGGCGCGACAGGTTCGGCGGGCGCGGCCGGCTCGCTCGGGGGTACGTCCTCGGCCGGGCTCGCCGGCGCGTCCTCCGGCGGCGCGGCCTCGGTGGGCGCACCTTCCCCTGGCGCTTGGACGGCTGCGGTGTCCGTCGGCGGCGCTTCGGTCGGAGGCGGGCCAGCCAAGACGCCCGCCAACGCGACCACTACCCAAGAACCCACTGCCGGGAGGATATCCCGGCCCGACTCCGGCGGACTACCTTCGTGCTGTCTAGCTCAGGGGCGCGGTAATTTGGAGGTTCGGGGCCGTTGCGGATGCGCTTTGTTGGGGTCCACCGCGTCGGCATGCGTCGGAGCCTCGATGTACTCGCCGAGCATGCGATCGGTCGCCTCCTCGATGACGGGGTTGACCGTGGAGCGCGCCCCGTCGACGAGGTCTTGCGCCTGCGGCGTCTCCCCGATGCGGTCGATGTGTTCCGCAAGCGTCAGCTCGCCGAGCGGCACCTTGAACGCCGCCCAGACCGAAAAAACGATCAGTGCGACGCTGAGCAGAGCACGAAGTGGCCGGAGCACTGCCGCGAAGGATCCCGCGTGCGCCCGCAGCCCACCAAATTCCGTGCAGACGCGCAGCGCCCGCGCTCAGGCGGCACGCCGAGCCGTCTCGAGCAGTCGGTGCGCGGCATCCTGCCCGCTCGCGATCGCCTGCTCGTGGAGAAACGGGTCACGCAGGTACGAACCGCAAAACCAGATCCCGTGCTGGCCCTGATGGCGCTCGATCCGATGTGCCAGCCGTCGGGCGAGCGGGGTACCGATGGGGTGCTCGAAGAAACGCTGAGCGATCACCTGCGACGGATCGGGCTCGACCACGGGGTTCATGCTCACGAATACGTCGGGCAGCTCCGGCGGTAGCTCGGCGATGAGATTGGGGTGAAACGTGATCGACGGGCCGCGCGGTGCGGTGGTGAAGTTGTAGGCGCCCCAAGCTCGGCGCTCGGTCGGCATCACGTTGCGATCGGTATGCACGAGCACCCGTGCGCGCTGGGTCGGTACTCGGGAAAGCAGCGACCGCAGCACGGGGTCGAGCCCGTCGATCATGGCGAGCGCGGCGCGAGGCATCGTGGCGACGACGACGCGATCCGCGGGCAGGGATGAGTGACGGTCGTCGCGATCCACGGTTCTCACGACGAGACCGCTGCGCGTCCGGGCCACATCGATCACTCGCGTCGCGGTCCGAACTTGCGCGCCGTACCGCTCGAGACGACCACGCATTGCGCGACAGTAGCGATGCATGCCACCGCGCACCGCACGACGCGGCGGGCGGCTCGTCCGTCCGACCAGGCCGTGCATGCTCCAAAAGGCGATCAGGGACCGGATCGAGAAATCGCGGGGGTCGGTGCACGGCATTGCGAAACACCCGACCGCGCGAGGAAACACCAGCTCCTCGAACATGCCGATCGAAAAGCCGCGGTCGCGCCGGTATTGCTCGAGCGTCCAGTCTTCGAATCGCGTGCCATCGAGCACTTCGACGCACTGCGCGTTGAATCGCCGCAGCTCGTCGGTGTGCCGCTCGGCACCCTCGCCTCGAACGATTCCGTTCTTGGAAAACCAGCGGGTGCGCCCCTCGGAGTCACAGACCGACGCGTCTTGGCCGATGGGGTCGGTCTCGAGCCCGAGCTCTTCGAGGAGCGCACCGAAGCGCACGAACGTCTCGCGGTTGAAATCGCTCACCCCCGCGTCGATTCGATGGCTGCCGCCGCCCGGCAGTGGCACGTCGACGCCCAGGCAGTTGCCACCGAGCTGCGCGCCGGCCTCGAGGAGGGACACGTCCGCACCGCCTCGCACGAGCTCCAACGCTGCCGCCATGCCTGCTGCTCCGCCGCCGATGACTACAACCTTCATGTCGCCCAGCAGAAACGACGAAACTGCCCGGCCGGATCACCGGCGGTGTAACCCGGTTGAAATCGTCCTCGGAGCCCAATCCTGGGACGCTTGTACGGATGCGCTGGACTGCGTTGGTCATGCTCTTGTCGTCGGGGTGTTTTGCCGATCCTGTCGACGTCGACTCGGGCGAGGGAGCCGGTACGTCGGATGGAACGGCATCGACGTCCCCGGCCGACGACGACGATGACGACGTCCCGGAAACCTCGGGTGATGACGACGACGACGATGTCCCCGGAACCTCGGACGACGACGACGATGACGACGACGCGGTCGACTCCGGCGAGGCCAGCGATTCGGATGACACCACGGACGGTCCGATGGGCGACGTGGTGTTCGACTACTTCGTCCACGCCTGCGATGAAATGACCGAGCGTTTCGGCTACAACGCCAGCACCGCGGACTTCGGTCTGTTCGAGTGCGGGGCCGCGGGACCTCTCGGCGGCGTGCAGACGCTGGCAGACACGCCGCTTGCCTCCGGCGGCGAAGGACAGGACGTCGTCGTGCTTTCGCTTCCGCCCTTCACCGACTCCCAGGTCTCACTCGACTCGACCGGTCCAGTGCTGCTCGCGGGCACCGACAACCCGACGTTCATCGGGACGATCGATTGTCCCGTTGGCGCCGCGGGTTCCGTGGTTTGGCAGATCAACTACACCGGCGAGGAGGACGGAAACCTCCCGCCCGTGACCAGCGGAGCGCATTCGTGTGGCTCGGCCGCGGTCGAGCTCACCGTACCGCTGTCGGCGTCGGTCGATCGCAAGGTCGGCTTCGTGTTGATCAACGACGGTGCCAACCCGGCCGCGATCGCACTCGTCGCACCTCGGATTGTCACGGCGCCTTGATCGCCCATCGACCTGTGTCGCACGACGACGCAAACGGATGCATCGTCGGTCGACTCGCTTGATCCTCCGCACCAGGGTCGATGTGCGAGTGAAGCGTTCGCCCCTGCTCGCGAGTTAGGGAACGCGATGCGTTTGCCTACGACTGCGACAAACAACCCACCGCTGCGTTCGAGTCGACACACCGCGCAACCCCGTGCGCACCGACTCACTTTGCGCGGGAAGAAGACCCTGTGCACGATCGACGAACTCCTCGACCGTGCAGATCGTCGCGCACCCGTGAGTGCACGCAGCCGTTTGTTGTGCGCGGGACTCGGCGTGCTTGCCGAAGACGCTTACACCGCATTGGGCGGTGACGCGCGGCATGACGAAATCGGTCATGCCGCCGCACTCCTGTCGTTGCTGACCAAAGTGGACGACGAGGTCATCGATGCGCGCCGCTTTCACCGCGGCCCACTGCGCACGCGCGATCACACCGAGCTTCGACAAGCCGCGCGAAACTACCTGGCTCCCACACTGCGATCGTTGCGTGCGGCATACGCTGTTGCGAATGAACCACGGTGCGAGCTTGCCGCCCAGGTTGGCCAGATGCTCCGGGGATTGGCCGCAAGCCCGGCGCGGCTCGATGCACTGCTCGAGGTGGTGGCCATCGGCTGGGAAGTCCAGGTCGATGCAGTCGACGTTCTGAGTCGGCATCCGGATGAGTCGGCGTCGTTCGAGGTCGCCCGGGTCACCGCGGCAATCAGTGGGTACTGGCTGCTGATGATCACGATGATCGGGGCGCTACCCGCCGAAACCGAGCGCATGCTTTCACCGGCGGAGCGTCAGGCGTTCATTCGTTGGGGTTGGTACATCCAGCGCGCAGATGCGCTGGCGGACTTCGGCAAGGATGCAGAGGCGGGCCTCGCCAACTCGTGGGCGGGCTACGTGCTCTTCGAGCGAGCCCGTGACAACTACACCGAAGCGCTCCGAGCCGGGGACACGTCGCGCTTGTACCGACTGCTGCGCGACACGGAAGCCGATCTGACCTGCGTCCCGGCATGCGAAGCACCCCTGCTTCGCGCGGCGTCCGAGCTCGAGTCGCTGGGGCAAGTGCCGGACTGGCTGCGGTGGATCCACGGCATGTTGACGCATCGCTACGTGACACACGCCGAGGTCGGCGGGCGGGTACCCGATCGACTGACCACGCTTGCAATCGATCCGAGGGAGGGGTGACCCATGTTTGGCACGCTTGCCCCGCCCTCGTGCAAGGCGGGTCTTCCCGTCGTTCGCACGCATCGGTCGTATTACTGCGGTACGTGTCAGAGCCTCGGCGCCCACTTCGGTCACGCCCGCCGGGCACTGCTCAGTCACGACGCCGTGTTCATGGCGATTCTGGTCGATGCGCTGCAGGAACAGGCAGCGCCACCGAGTCAGTGCCGTTGCCCGATGATGCCGGTTGCGATCCGGCCGACGGTCGCACCGACGAGCGTCGCGATGCGCTACGCGGCGGCAATGCAGATGTTGCTCGCCGATCAGTGGCTTGCCGATCGGGCAGTCGACGGGAGTCGTGCTGCCGCGGTGGCTCGCCCGTTGGTCAGTCGCCGACCCGCTCGGGTTGCGACGGCGGTACTCGTCGAGCTCGGCGTAGACCTCGACGCGTTGCGGGACTTCGAGCTTCGCCAGGCCGCGGTCGAGGCCGAAGGGCGTCCGCATCCACTCGTCGCCGCGAGTCCGACGGCAGCAGTGCTGGCCGCCGTCTTCGAGACGAGCACAACGCTCCCGGGAACGAACCCTCGTGGGCGAAGTCCAGAGGCCCGGGCCGAGCTCGCGCGTTTGGGCGCGGCCGTCGGGACGACCATCTACCTGCTCGATGCCCTCGAGGACCTTCACGACGATGCGCGCTCGGGTGATTTCAACGCGTGCACCGACGACGACGGCGACCCGTGCCCCCAACGAATCGCCGCTGCCTGTCGCGGCCTCGAGGAGTCGATCGCGGAGGCCGAAGCCGCCCTCGGTCGAATCCCGCTCGTGAGGCACCGGGCGCTGCTGCAGGCGATCGTCGTCGGCCGTCTCGGGGCGCGGGCTCGTCGAGCCATCGCAACGGCGCGCTCGCAGCTCGAATCGGAGGCCCGCGATGCGCTCGCGCTATGGCGCACGCTCCCGGGTTCTCGTCGAGCCATGGTGCGTGCGATGACGGCCCTCGCGTTCCTCTGGGCGTGGGCGTCTTCTCGACTGACCATGGCTTCGGGCACCGGCGGGACCGAGACCGACACGGAGACCGACACCGACACCGACGGCGTGTCCTCCACCGATACGGGGACCGGCACCGGGGGCACCTCGGATGGGACGAGCACCGGCGGGGATCCAACGACCGGCGGAAGTGAGACCGACCCGCCTCCCGATCTCGATCACGATCCATGGTGCGATCCCTGTCGACCGTGCACCGATGCCACCCACGATGTCCTGTCAGGGTGTGGTCGGGAATGCGGGTCGTGCTTTGGCGCATGTGAAGGCTGCGGCAGCCAGTGCTCGACCTGCACGAAAGACTGCGGCAACTTCTGCGATGGCTGCGGCTCGTGCGGCAACGACTGCACGAACGACTGCTGCGGATCGGGCAATGCTCTCACAGGGTGCTGCAACGGCTGCGGCGACGGCTGCAGGAGCTGTGGTGACTGCGGCGGCGCGTGCAACGGCTGCGGTAAGGACTGCGGCGGTTGTGGCAAGGGCTGTGGCGACTGCGGAAACGCGTGCAACGGCTGCGGCAAGGGCTGTGGCGACTGTGGAGGCTCGTGCAACGGCTGCGGCAACTCCTGCGACGGCTGCGGCCAGGGTTGCGGCCAAGGCTGCGGAGGCGGAGGTGGTGCATGCTGCCACTGAGTCTGCGGCGCGCGCTTGCACCGATGTTGTCGGGGCGGGCATCCTCGCGAGGTGGCCGACACCACGACGCCGGGACCGGACGACCCGCTCACCGATCCCCTCGCGGAAACGCTGGCGTCGTCGGGAACCGGCACCTCGCTCGAAAAGAAGCGACTGCACGCCAACGTCAAGGCTGCTCTCTTCGGCGGAGGAGAGCCGGTCCGACTCGGCCGCTACCGGCTGATCGACAAACTCGGCCAAGGCGGCATGGGCGTCGTCTATCGCGCGCACGACGACGACCTCGACCGCGACGTTGCGGTCAAGCTGCTCCGTCCCGACGGCGGAGGAACGGCCACTCGCCTGCTCCGCGAAGCGCGGTCGATGGCTCGGCTTTCGCACCCGAACATCGCCGCGGTCTACGACGTCGGGACCCACGAAGAATCGGTCTACATCGCGATGGAGTTCATCGATGGGCCGTCGCTCCGCGAGTGGCTGACCGAGCCGCGTACGTTCACCCAAGTTCGGGATGTGATGCTGCAGGCGGCCGAAGGTCTCGCCGCCGCCCACGAAGCGGGCGTGGTCCACCGCGACTTCAAGCCCGACAACGTCATCGTTGGCGTCGACGGCCGCACCCGCGTGCTCGACTTCGGCCTCGCCAAGCTCGCCCGCACCGAGCTCGGCGAGAGCAGCGGCGCTCCGCTCACGCGCGCCGGTTCGATGATGGGAACGCCGCGCTACATGGCGCCGGAACAGCTGCGGCAGAAGGCGGCGGGACCCGAGGCCGACCAGTTCGCCTTCTGCGTCGCGCTCTACGAGGCCGTGTACGCCGATCTGCCGTTCGCTGGCGAGGTCTTCGCGGAGGTGGCCGCCTCGGTCCTCACCAGCCCGCCGAAGCCACCCCCCGAGACCGACGCGGTTCCGTCTGAGCTGTGGCCCGTGCTCGAGCGGGGGCTCGCTCGCGAGGCCCAGAATCGCTTCGAGTCGATGAGGGCCTTGGCGCAGGCCGTTGCCGCCGTGGGATCCGGCGCATCCAAGGTCGTCTCACGCCCTGCCCTTCGGGACGCACGCGAAGACGCACGCGAGCAGCTCGCCGGTGCGTTCGCAGAGAGCCTCATCGATGCGGACGAGCTCGACGAGCGACTCGAGCGGCTCGAGAACGCCAAGTCCCCGGACACCGTCGACGAGCTGGTGGAAGATCTCAAGCCCGCTCCGCCAGCAGGCGCAGCACTCGTTCCGGTCCCGGCTCCGCAGGCTCTGGCCGTGATCGATCGGCCGCCCACGAGCAAGATCACCGCGATCTTTTCTGGCACCAAGCGCAATGGCGCGTGGGTTCCGGCGCAGCACAACAAGGTCACCGCGGTCTTCGGTGGGATCGACCTCGACTTTCGCGACGTCGATCTGCCGCCCGGAGTCACCGAGGTCGAAGTGCAGGCCGTGTTCGGCGGCGTCGAGATTTACGTGCCGCCGGGTGTCCGCGTGGAGGTCGAGACCAACGCCATTCTCGGCGGTGTCGAACTACAGGAACCGGTCGAACCCCCCGAGCCCGACGCGCCGGTGATTCGCCTGACCGGCTTTTGTCTGCTCAGCGGCATCGAGGTGCACGAACGCATGGCGGGCGAAGGCTGGGTCGGCGCGTGGAGGCGACGCCGCGCCACGAAAAAGGCGCGACGCAAGGCCATGCGCGAGGCCAAACGCGGCTACAAGCAGCTCCCGCCCGGCGACTCGTGATCAGCCCGCCGGCGGCGGGGCAGGCGGAAGAATCGGACACTCCGGGATCTCGATCTCGACCGCATCGATCGGCTCGCAGATCGTTTCGTTGGCGACGCCCACAGCACGAATCGCCACGACCTGTTCCGGGTCCACCGTCACCGGCACGCCCTGAGTCGTCTGTCCCGCGGCGAGCGGGGGATCGAAGGTCAGGGTGTCGAGCACCGACTCCGAGCCGTCCGGGCCGATGCCGATGACCTGCACGTCCACGTCGGTGGAGAGCTGACCGGCGCCACCGTTGCCGATCTGCACGAACACGGTGCGCAACCCGTCGGTGCAGCCGCCTTCGCACGGGTCCTGAGCAAACAACTCGACGCCAGGGATCTTCAGGCCGTCGTTGGGCCCCATGTGCCCCGAACGAAAGTTGTTGTACATGGTCCAGTTCGTCGCGGCGACCGCAGGCACGCCACCATCATCGTCGACGTTGGTGATGTAGTAGGCGTGCTGATTCCAGATCTTGCGACCCGGCTGCCAGCTGTGGGTCGCATCACCGATCACGGTGAGTCCGCGGAAGTTGCCCTGGTACGCCTCGTTGACGTACGCGATCTCGACTTCACCGTCGCCGTCGACATCCGCGATGATCGGGTACTCCACCCGGGTACCGCTCGAGTGCTCGGTATGCTCGAGCTTCACCGATCCATCCTGGCCGGCGTAGACCCACAGGCGCGTCTCGTCCGCGTAGACGACCTCGGCCACGCCATCGCCCTCGAAGTCGAACACGGCCGAGCCCGTGATGCCCGACGAGCCGTCCTGCGTGGGGTTGGACCACTTCTGCGTGCCGTCGTGCTCCCACACGGTGTACGTGCTCGAGCCGGCGATGCCGATCTCGGGCAGGCCGTCGCCGTCGTAGTCGGCAACCGTCGGCGGACCGCCGTTGCCACCCGGGACCGAGGCGGTCCACAGCACGGTGCCGTCGACGCTGCTCTGCAGGCGAATGTTGCCCTGCCAAACGACCACGATCTCCGGCGTACCATCGAGGTCGAAGTCCGCCACGGCCGGATACCCGTCGGGCTGACCGTTGTGCCAAATCGCGGTGCCATCCATGCGGTACAGCGCGTTGCCGACGACGACCTCTTGCTGACCGTCACCATCGACGTCGACCGCGAAGGACAACGAGACGTTGCCGTGGCCCGTGCCACGCCCGTGCTCACCCGTCGCGATCAGACTGCCGCTCGCGTCGAGGATGGCCCGCCCCGCGATGATCTCGGGCGAGCCATCGCCGTTCATGTCCGAGATCGCCGGCCCGCTGTCGTGGCCGCCCATGTGCCCGGTGAGCGACTGCGAGGTCCACTTCGGCGTTCCATCGTGCTCGAAGGTCACGATCTGCTGACTGTTGTTGATCCCCATGATCTCGACGACGCCATCGTTGTCGATGTCCGCCGCGGCGAGACTCGTGGTGCGATCGAAGCCACCGACCTGCACGCTGAGGATCTCGGTGCTGCCGTCGCCCGAGACCGCGCGCAGCATCTGGTTTTCGTACGTGACGTAGATGATGTCCGGGATGTCGTCGTTGTTGATGACACCGTCGAAGTTGTCGTCGGTGATCTGAGCGACGATCGGCGTCGTCACGCTGCTGCGTGAGCCCGGCGTGTCCACCCACTCGTACTTGGTCCACTCGATCTCGGGCGTGAAGACACCGACTTCAGGCTCGGTCTCGCAGGTCGGATCGTTCGGAACCTCGAAGACCGCGGGCGCCTCGTCCGTGCACGCCTCGGGCACGTCGTCACCGCCGCCGTCATCCGCCGATCCGAGGTCGAGCGGTTCACCTTCACCGGCACCGTCGTCGTCCTCGTCGTCATCATCGTCCTCGCCGCCTTCGGTGTCGGCACCGCCGTCGAGTCCAAGTCCGGAGTTGGCCTCCTCGTCGGGCGGCGTCTCATCGCCGCATCCGATCGAAGCCACACTGATCCCCAGCGACACGACCCCTACTCGTGCCGCAAGCCGCATCGACTTACGCATCTGCGAATCCCCCTCCGGCTGACACCGGTCCGCGCAGCTCAAACCTGGGCTGCATAGGTAGGACACCGGCGTACCTATGAGTTTCCGGCAGGGGCGGTGGAAAGCTGCGTAAGGAGGTCTACGAGCCCGTAGGCGCCCAGACCGCCGCCCTCGCGATCGTTGACAGGAGCCCTCGACCCCTGCACAACGGCTCGAACATGTCGGGTGCGAACCGTCGTTGGAGTGGTCTTGGACTGGTCGTCACCGGCGCATTGATGACCGTGGCCTGCGGTGACGACGCCGGTGGCGATGGCATGGAGACCGAGGGCGGCGACACGACCGGCGCGACCTCGCTGGCCACCCTCTCCGTCGGTGATTCGGACACCACGGGCGACGCCGACAGCACCGGGACGGACACCAACGCCGACACCACCGAGGGAAGCGAAGACTCGTCCACGGGCGGTCCACCGATCATGCCGACCTGCAACACGCAGCCCGATGCCGAGCGCAGCGGCACCGATTCATGGAACGACGCGACCGGCAACGCGGAGGTCACCATCGACGACCCGGATGCCGAGCGTCGTACGTACACGCTCAGCACCACCGCGACGCTCGTCGACAACTTGCCCGGCAACCCGCGGACCTTGGTCGAGCAGGCCGACGACTCCACCCTTCGTTCCGGGCACGACATGTTCGATGCCCTCTACGCGCTTTCGCTCGAAGAGACCCGCGAGTGCAGCGTCGAGTCGATCCAGGACTACGCGTTCAACGACGGCGCGGAGGTCCCGTGCGGCGAGGGTGGGTGTTTCGAGACCGGTCGCAAGTGGAACTACGTGTGGACGCGCGACACGGCCTACGCCGTGGACCTCGGGCTCGCGGGACTCGACTCCACCCGCGCCCGCAACTCGCTCGAGTTCAAGATCAGCGAGCGGCGCGGCGGCGGTGACCTTCAAATCGTGCAGGACACCGGCACGGGAGGCAGCTACCCGGTCTCCAGTGATCGCGTCTCGTGGTCGGTCGGCGCCTGGGAGTTGCTGGCGCAGCTCGACGGAGCCGAGCGCGACGAGTTCCGCGATCGAACCCTCGAGGCGATCACCAACACCCTCGACCACGACCGCGGCGTGGTCTACGACCCGACCGACGGCCTGTACTTCGGCGAGCAGTCGTTCCTCGACTGGCGCGAGCAGACCTATCCGGACTGGACCGCCGCCGATGTCGTGCACATCGGAATGAGCAAGGCGCTGTCGACGAACCTGCTGCACTACCGCGCGATGCGGGTCGCAGCGGCCCTCGCCGAGGAAACCGGGGACAACGAGACGCGCGACCGTTTCGCGGGATGGGCCTACGACCTGCGCACCGCCATCCGCGAGCGGTTCTGGGTGGAGGACGAGGGCATGTTCTCCACGTTCATCACCACCGGCCTCGATCCCGCGCCGGTCCGTCGATACGACCTGCTCGGCTCCTCGTTCGCGGTGTTGTTCGACGTCGCCGACGAAGACCAAGCGGCTCAGATCGTCGCCAGCTACCCGCACTACGGTCCCGGAGCGCCCGTCGCCTGGCCGCAGCTGCAGGACATTCCCATCTATCACAACCGCGGTGAGTGGCCGTTCGTCACCGCGTACTGGCTGCGCGCCGCCGCCAAAGCCGGCAACGCAGCCGTCGCCGAGAAGATGATGCGCGCCCTGATCCGCGGAGCCGCGGTCAATCTCTCGAACATGGAGAACTTCGAGGCGGCCTCGGGCGCGCCTTGGGTCGACGAAGGGCCTTCGAGCGGGCCGGTGGTCAACTCCCAACGGCAGCTTTGGAGCGTCGCCGCCTACGTCTCAATGGTGCACCACACTTTGTTCGGGCTTCAGGCCGAGCAGGACGGCCTGCACATTCGGCCGTTCGTCCCCGCCTCGATTCGTAGCTCGCTGCTCGGCGGTACCGACGAGCTCATCCTCAACGACTTCAAGTACCGCGGGCTGAAGCTTCAAGTCGTGCTCGAGCTACCCGAGGATGCAGGCACCGGCGCGCTACAGGTCGATTCGATCCTCGTCGACGATACCGAGGTGACCGGCGATCTGCTCGAGGGCCTCGAAGACGGCAGCTGCGTGCACGTCCGCCTCACCGCGGGCGAGGGTGATGCCGGCACGCTCACCGAGACCACCGATGCCGACTGGCAGAATGTGTTTGGGCCGCGCACGCCCCAGATCACCAGCGTGGACGGAGCTGGCGGCCAGGTCACGCTCGGGCTGCTTACGAGCGAAGCCGCGGACGTCACTTGGAGGATCTACCGAGACGGCGAGGTCGTGGCCGACAACCTTCCGGGCAACACTCCCTCCTGGACCGACCCGGGCTTCGACGCCGACAGCGACGAGACCCCGTGTTACGTCGCCGAGCTGACCTTCACCGGCAGCGGTAACCACTCCCAACACTCTCCGCCGCAATGCTGGTGGGGTGCAGGTTCCCCGCGGGTGACCGTGATCGGGGCATCGTCGATGAGCAACGTGGGCGGCAACGGGACGAACAACCATGGCCGGTTCCACTACGAGGGTTGGGGCGCGCCGAGCCACACCCTCACCGTGCCCAGCTTCACGCCGAGCCAGAGCGGCGAGCACCTCTTTCAGCTCAACTACGGCAACGGAGCCGGACCTGTCAGCACTGGCATCACGTGCGCGGTCAAGCGGGTGGTCGTCGAAGAGGTTGCGAGTGGCAACGAGGTGGGCGGCGGACTCGTCATCATGCCGCACCTCGGCGAGTGGTCGACCTGGTCGCAGTCGAGCTTTGCGCGGGCAGACCTCACCGCGGGCGTCGAGTATCGCGTGGTCATACGCGGCGACGACGACCAGTCCGTGAACATGTCGAGCTTCGCTCACTTCGAGGCGTACACGGGTGGAGTCGGTGGAGCGAGCGGTCAGTTCAACGACGTGAACATCTCCGATCTGACGATCCTGGCGCGTTAGCACCGGCAGCAGGGGACTCGGGAACCTCGATGGGTGTTCAGAACACCTACAAGCACCGACACGTCGGGCCTGCCCAATGACCTCTGCTGCCCTGAATTTCCGACTTCGCGATCTCCGCACTCTCTTGGCCATCGGCCTGATCGTCCTTGGCGCCTGTGATGCAACCGGCTCGCCCAGCGACGCAGACATGGGCTCCGCGGGCGGCAAGGCCGACCAACTCGACGACGGCGACACTGAGGCCCCCGCAGACGAGGGTGACACCGAGGCCGCCGAAGACGAGCCCGAGATGGACCCCGCATTCATCGAGGCTCGCGACGTCGAGCTCCCGATGGTCGTGCTCGACATGTCGATTTCTGCGCCACAGAGCTACGAGTATCCGCCCTCGGGCCTCGCCGCATCGCTGGGCGGCACCGAGTTCTGGCAGCGCTGGAGCGGCGGCCATTCGCCGACGTTCTCGTTCACCGCGGGCACCGAAGCCGGTCGCAAGTGCATGCAGGCGAGCGCAATTCGCTTCGAAGCGATCATGAGTGAACCGCCGGAGTCGCTCGTTCGTTTGCGCGAAGAGACCAACTGGAGTGGCTCGTTCTTCAACTGGAACGACGACTACTCGAAGTCCACCTGGGGTTCCGGGAGCGCGCGTCTGTGGGCGTGGCGTACCGGATTGATCAAGTGGATCAGCGTGACGACGGCCGACGATACGTGCCTTCTGCCGACGCGCGAGATGGTCGAGTCGCTCGCGGCCGATTGCCTCGCCCGTGGTGAGAGCAGCGACGGCGAAATCCAAGGCTGCCGTAGCTGAAGCGCGCTCCGTGGCAATATTCTGCGGCCCCGGTCGTTGGAACCAACGTGCTCTCCGCCCGCGTCCTCGTCCCCCTCGGTATTGCTTTTTGTCTACTCCCCGCCTGCGACAAGGCGGTCGAGCAAGCCCTCGACCGGTGCGTGGACGGGGACATCCAAAGCTGCAGCTGCGGAGAGCATCGAGGCGAGCACACATGCAACGACGGCAAGTACGGTGAGTGCGACTGCTCGCAGGCCGAGCGCGACGCGGCGCAACTCGAGGCTGGGATGAAAGAAGCCGACGAGGTTTTCGAGAGGCTCGAAGAGCTCGAGAAGGAACGCAAGGCGCTCGACGAAAGCCTCGGGAGCCTCGACGACACGCTCAGCAAGGCGCGGTTGGATAGCGAGCGGTCCAAGCTCCTCGCCGAGATGGCCGTCATCGAGGGGAAGCTCCACGCGACCAAGAGCGACGATGAGCGCGCAAAGCTGCTCGAGAAGAAGGCGGAGCTCGAGAAGTCGCTCACGGAGCTGGAGGCCAAACCCGCAGAGTAGTCAGAGCTCGACCGTGCGACGGGGCTTGCCCGTCTGCGCATCGAGCTCGAGGAACATCAAGCCATCGTTGTATCGCGCCGGCACGACGACAACGACCCACCACGCCTCGCCGACGAGGATGCCGTGGCCAAACCACGCGTACGCGTCCCCCGTGAGCGCCGCGGCCGACACCGTCCAGCGTCGAGTTCCGTCAGCATCGACGAGGCTCGCCTGCCAGTCCTGCCGCGCCGAGCTCGTCGAGTGCTGCACGAACCCGACCCCGTCCTGGCAACCGCGAAGGTCGGGGTTGTTCAGGCCTTTGGCCGCGCGCTGTCCGTCTCGGCAGCCGTCGTAGAGGTTGTCCGAGTGCTCGCCACTCGCGGCCTCGCTCGTGTGGTCGATGAGGTCGAACCGCTCGACCGACTTACCGTAGCGCAGCACTGCCTTACGCCGCTCCACCGGCCCCGTGATCGCGACGCCGTTGTACTCGCGCGTGCCACCGACCTCGGTCCGACCGACCCGCTCGCCACCGTCGACGGCAAACGTTTCGAGCATCAGATAGTCCTCGTCGCCGGTCTTGCGGTCGACGGCGACGATGTATGCCTTGCCGGCGTCTTCGACCACCCACGCGAGCTGGACACGCTCTCGCCGGCGCGTCTCAAAGTAGACGTACGGCAGCCCCAACAGGAGCACGACCACGGCGAAGATGACCCTGGAGCGCTTGCTCTCGAGCATGTCCTGATCGCAGTACCGCGACCGGCCGATGCGTTCCCTAGTCGATCCCGGTGCCGAAGCGAATCACGTTGCCATCCGGGTCGGCGACGTGAAGCTCGCGAATGCCCCACGGCATATCCTTGGGCGGCATGCGGATTCGCGCCCCGCGTCGGCTGATCTCGTCGTGCAGCGCATCGACGTCTCGCGCGAACACCATCATCCATGCGCCCGGCATGCCCTGGCATCCCTCGCACATGAAGATCGTCGCGTCGCCGCGGCTCACCGATGCGAAGTCGGGCGGGTCACCGTGCTCCCAGTCGAGCTGAAAGCCAAGCGCGTTGCGATAGTACTCCTGCGCGGTCTCCAGATCGTGCACGTTGAGGATCGGTCGCGGGCACGACAGCTCACCACCGTGGCTGCACTCCGCGGCAACCTCGGCGAGACTGCTGGGACCTCCGCATCCCACGAGTGCTGCCAACGAGCCAACGACGAGTGCGCGTCCCATACATCGACGCTATCACGCGAAGTCGATGTCCAGGATGTAGGCCCCTTGGTTGCTCGAGTATCCGTCGACGACGATGGTGATCGTTTGATCGGCGTCGAGATCGAGCACGATTTCGGATTGAAACCCGTCGCCGCCATCGTCATCGCAGTCCAGCTCGGGGCCAGAGCAGCTGCCGTCGCGAACGTACAGTAGGGTGTCGTAGTCCGAGCCGTTCGTCGAAATGCGGTACATCCCGGCCTGCGGCGCGGTCCATTCGAGTACCGCTTCGGGCGCCACCTCTCCGCCGCAGCTTCCTTCGACGGTGCTCGACCCGGCAGTCACGCCGACGTAGGCGGTCGGCACTCCCGCCGGAATCGTCTCGACGTTGTTGCAGGCGTCCTGCTGGACCTTGACGGCGAGGGAGAACGCGCCGTCGGCCGCCGCCTGGTAGCCGTCGACCATCACCACCACCTCTTGCCCCGACGAGAGCGGCAGCGACAACGTCGACTGTGTCGAGTTGCCAGAGTCGTCGTCGCAGGCAAGCTCGGCGCCTCCGCACGCGGCTCCGTCGAGGACGTAGAGCACGGTGTCGAAGTCCGAGCCGTTGGTGGTGAAGGTGTACAGGCCGTCCTCGGGTGCGACGAACCCGATGCCGAGATCGGGACCCGATCCGCCACAGCTTCCCTCGTGGAGGTCGGCCTGACCGAGGGTCGAACCCTGGAGTACGGACGGAAGGCCACCGTCGAGCTCCTCGGACGGGCAGCCCGCCGGGGCACCGCCATCGTCCGCACCGCCTTCGTCGCCGAGGCCGTCGCCGGCATCATCATCCCCGATGCCGTCAGACCCGGCATCATCTCCAACGCCGCCGTCGTCGAGGGCGCCGTCGTCGCCCGGACCGGAGTCGAGCCCGGGAGCCGCGCCGGTTGAGCCCGTCTCGCCGTCTTGTGAGGGCTCCACATCGAGGCCCGTTTCACCACTTTCCTCGCCGGACTCGTCGTCTGCGTCGTTGCCTCCGCCGAAGTTCGGTCCGCCACCGCTGAGCTGGCCACTGACGCCGTCCGGGTCGAGCGTGCACCCCAGTGAAAAGAACAGGACCAACGGGCAAACCAGGCGGGCAGACACCATGACCCGCCCGATACGCAGCGTAGAGCCGTTCGGATACGCGCAATAAGCCGAACGAGTTGTTCTCCCCAGGGCAACCTTCATCGGCCGCCGAAAAAAGATCGAGCGCCCGTGACGGAAGCGCCAGCGGCCGGTGCAACCGAGGCCATGAAATCTGCGGTAGTGCCGTTGTTGGTGTGTTGTGGACTGTTGGCGTTGGGTTGCGATCCTGGCCCTGGGGACGAGAGTGGTGGCGGCGATACGGGTGCGGAGGATACCTCCGGCGGCGTCGTGGACACGGGGATGCCACCGGTCGATACGGGCGGTGACGAAGGAACCTCGGACACCGGCACGCCCTCGACCGACTCGGGCGAAACCACAGGAGGCACGAGCGGCTCCACGGGCGAGCCAGGAACGGACAGCGGCGACGACGGCGACACTGGCGACACGGGTGACAGCGGCGGCGAGACCGACGACACCGGGACGACTGGTGGCGCCGCCACCTGTGACAGCGAAGAGTGGGAAGACTCGCTCGCTGCGTACGAGGCCCTCGCCGAGGCCAACGACGACACGTACTGGTACGCGCAAACAACAGGTGGACCCGGCGCGTTCGAGCTCGAGTGTGGCTACCTGACGACGGTGGAGGTCGTGCAGGGCGTCGTGATTCGAAGGACGCACGAGATCAACTACGTCCCCGAGGGATGGGTCGAAGCGATGTGTGCCGACGACGAGTTCGTCGAGGAGGCCGATGCAATCAACACGACGCCTGCCTCCTACGCGCCCCCCGCCCTCACGATGGAGGAACAGTACTCCGGCTGCTGCGAGCTGCTCGCGCTGCAGCCCGCCGAGGAGTACATCTTCTACTTCGACGTCGACGAGAGCGGAGTCGCCAACCTCTGCCGAGCGGCGCAAGCGAACTGCGCCGACGGCTGCAACGTGGACGCGGACGGATTCGGCGGCTTCTCCATCACCGAGCTCGCCTTCGGCGTTCTGCCGTAGGACCGATCGTGCAGCCAGCGATCCCATCGCCGACGAGGGTTGTCTACGTCGACTGCCTTCGGTGAGATTCGATCTTTTCGTCTGACGGACGTTGCCCGCGGGGTCACTACCGTGGGGAGAGCTCGGCATGACGGAATCCAAACGCCCCAAACGTACCTGCGCCACCATGGAGCACCACTTTGCGCTCGCGAGTGCTTCTCCCGAGTACCGCGCGAACCGTAGACTCGTGGAACGCTTCACCGCGCACGCACGGCGAGCCCGACGTAACGGTGTCCTCCGCATCCCGGTCGTCGTCCATGTGCTCCACGGGACCGACGCTCACGACATCGGAATGCGCCAGATTCACTCGCAGATCGCGGTTCTCAACGCCGACTTTCGGGCCAAGAATTCGGACATCGATCTGGTCCCAGCCCCATTCCGATCGCTGGTCGCCGACAGCATGATCGAGTTTGCACTCGCGACCCGCGATCCTAACGGCAATCCTACCGTTGGCGTCACGCGAACCCGCGTCAGGCCAGGGCCGTTTACGGGCGAAACCCCCGATCTCGACGCCGCAATCAAGTATGCGGGATCCGGTCATCCCGCGTGGCCAGCGGACTCCTACCTCAACCTCTGGGTCTGCGATCTCGGCGTCGGGCTCCTAGGCTACGCGCAGTTTCCAGGCGGACCACCCGCCACGGATGGCGTGGTTGTCAACGTGACCGCGTTTGGAACGAATGGGACTGCACGAGCGCCATTCGACGGCGGTCGTACGGCGACCCACGAAGTCGGTCACTGGCTGAACCTCCTCCATATCTGGGGCGATGATCGAGGCGGGTGCAATGGGTCGGACAACGTCGCCGACACCCCAAACCAGGCGGGTCCGAACGAAGCTTCGCCGAGTTTCCCCTGCGTGAGCTGCAACAACGGACCGAACGGAGACATGTTCATGAACTACATGGACTATGTCGACGACGATGCAATGTTCATGTTCACGCGAGGGCAGAGCCGTCGCATGGATGCGACGCTCTTGGGCGCGAGGGCCAGCCTTGGCCGATCTCGTGGACTCGAAACGCCAGAGACACCACGACTCGAGCTCCCTGTGTTCGCGCCGAACTCACAACCCGAGCGCGAGCCCGGCGGCGACACAGATCGCATCTTTGACGGCATCGCTTGGGTGCCTGGCTCTCGCATGCCGGAGGAGGCGTCTCCCGCGACCCCGAGTTCCTCATTGGTGGGCCGTTGGGTTCGTGTATCAGCCGACGCAGACTCTGCCACTTTCGCTCGCGAAGGATCACGCTCGATTGCCCCGAGGCGCGCCACGACCGTTCTCGAAATCGGCGAGGACGGACTCGTTCGATTGCTCGAGCCCGGTCCCACCGACGCGCCCATCGCCGCATCTATCCTCGAGCCGGTCCCGGGGGCAGCCAACGTACTCCGAAGCAACAGCAACGGTCGCGGCGACCTTCGTGTGCTGGAGCGGATCGACGAGGATTCGCTACGCCTGCGATTCGACGGTTGAAAGCTACACGTGCTGGTCGACCAGGATCGGATTTCCATCCGGGTCGACGACGGTGAAGCTCCCCGGTCCCTCGCCGTCCTCGGCGCGGGTTTGCAGCTCGACGCCCTCGGCCTCGAGCTTGCGCTGCAGCGCCCGCACGTCGGTGAAGCCGTCGACCTTTTCGGCCCCCTGATTCCAGCCGGGATTGAAGGTCAGGATGTTCTTGTCGAACATGCCCTGGAACAGGCCGATGACGGCCGGGCCGTTGCGCAGGATGAGCCAGTTCTGCGCTGCGTCGCCGCCGGCCGTCTCGAACCCGAGCTTGGCATAGAAGGCTCGCGAGGCTTCGATGTCCTTGACCGTGAGACTGATGGAAAAGGCGCCGACGCTGCAGTTTTGATCGCTCATCGTCGGCGAAGCTACGACACGTTCAACCGCCGATGCGACCGATGCCCGTTTTTCGCGCTACGGTTGCGCCATGCGGATGTGGGCTATCGGGGGATTGCTCGTCACCATCGGCTGCGGGGACGACATTCGCTCCGTCGCATTGGAAACCGGCGAGGGATTGCCGACATCCGGCGCGCCCGCCTCGACGACCGGCGACGCGTCCAACGATGACGACGACACGACGAGCACGGGCGCGAGCGATGCCGAGAGCTCGAGTGGTTCCGACGGCAGCACCGGCGAGCCTCCGTTCGATCCGCCGGCCTGTGACTCCGAGGAGTACGAGTGGACCTCGATGATCCCGGGTCCGGCGGAGGAGGGTTGGAATGCCGACCTGGCCGAGGCTGCGCTTGTGCAGGACCGCCTTTCGGCATCACTCGTTGGCTGGTCGATGGGGCTCGACCATGCGGAGCCTCGAG
>Ga0207422_1002471_pt1 | contig 24159 bp, 21 predicted proteins | sample MarCyaLeptolynsp_FD_187757 | JGI IMG/M metagenome (GOLD analysis project Ga0207422, IMG submission 187757) | Marine cyanobacterial communities from Panama - species 1 Leptolyngbya sp. (SPAdes) | ecosystem: Environmental > Aquatic > Marine > Unclassified | place: Panama: Panama City | collected... | reverse complement strand
GGACCGATCGCGGCCGTCAGATTACCATGGCTTTAAGTCAGCAAGATTTCCCTGAGCAGGAAATGAAGGCTTTGGATCTGCATTATGTGACCATGACCCGTTACGATGACACCTTTAAAGGGGTTAATGTAATATATGAAAAGGACAACCTTAGCGATACCTTGGGTGAGGTGATTAGTCAAGCGGGCCGTACACAGGTCAGAATTGCCGAAACCGAAAAGTATCCTCATGTAACCTTCTTTTTTTCTGGCGGTCGAGAGGCTGAGTTTGAGGGCGAGCATAGATTGCTAGTGGCCTCCCCAAAGGTGGCAACTTATGACCTGCAACCGGAGATGAGTGCATATGAGGTGCGGGATGCTATCATACAAGATATAAATGAACGAAGTCCCGATTTTATTTGTTTAAACTTCGCCAACCCCGATATGGTCGGCCATACAGGAGTTATGGAGGCAGCGATTAAGGCCTGCGAAACGGTCGATGCCTGCACCCAAGCGGTGGTTGAAGCTGGTTTAGCCCAGGGCTATCGATTTATCATTTTGGCGGATCATGGCAATGCCGACTGTATGCGAAATAGTGACGGGTCGCCCAATACCGCACATACCACTCAACCCGTGCCCTGCTTTTTAGTTGGTAATGAAGTTGAAGAAATTAAGCTTAATGAAGGAGTTTTAGGTGATGTTGCACCTACAATCTTAGAATTGATGCAGCTAAAACAACCTGAAGCCATGACAGGAAAATCCCTATTACAATGATCACGGACGATTCAAAGATTTTGGCCATAGATTTTGATGGCACCATCGTAGAAGATGCTTACCCCGCCATCGGGAAACCCAAGCCATTCGCTTTTGACACCTTGAAAATGTTGCAAAAGGATGGTCACCGATTAATTCTATGGACCTACAGATACGGTAGGAAACTGCAAGAGGCCGTGGATTTTTGCAAGGAAAATGGCATTGAGTTTTATGCGGTGAATCGAAGTTTCCCCGAGGAAGAATTTCGAGAAAAGGAGGCGAGTAGAAAGATTCATGCGGATCATTTTGTGGATGATCGAAACTTGCAAGGCTTTCCTGGATGGGGCGTGGTATATCAAATTATTAGTGGAAATGAAGAGGAAGTCAGCACTAAGAATTTGCCGAAAAAGAACCGAAAGGGTCCCAATAAACGTTTTTTTAGATTTTAATGATTCATTTAAGAACTCCCGAGGAGATTGAAAAACTAAGAGCAGCGGCCTTAGTGGTTAGTAGAACTCTGGGTATGTTGGCTAAGGAAGTCAAGCCTGGCGTGAAGCCGGTGGATTTGGACCGCAAGGCCGAAGAATATATTTTATCGCAAGGGGCAAAACCGGGATTCAAAGGTCTCTATGGTTGTCCTAGCACCTTGCTGATATCAAAGAATGAAACCGTTGTTCACGGTCTTCCCACGGATATTCCTTTGGAAGAGGGAGACGTGGTAAGTATAGATTGTGGCTCTATCCTCGACGGATATTACGGTGATCATGCCTATACCTTCGAGGTAGGCGAAGTTGACCCAAAGGTGAAAAAGCTCCTGGAAGTCACTAAGGAAAGCCTATACCTAGGTATCAATGAATTTAAACCAGGGAATCGTGTAGGTGATATAGGTTTTGCTATCCAGCAATATGCCGAGTCTCATGGTTACGGGGTAGTGCGGGAGCTCGTGGGCCATGGTATCGGAACCAAACTGCATGAGGATCCACAGGTTCCCAACTTCGGGAAGCGAGGCAGAGGTAAGGCCTTAAAAAACGGTATGGTGATTGCCATTGAACCTATGATTACCATGGGTACCTATCGGGTTAAGCAGCTTTCAGATGGTTGGACCATTAATACCGTTGACGGTAAACCTGCCGCTCATTTTGAACATGATGTGGCCTTAGTAAATGGGAAGCCCGAAATTCTTTCCACCTTCGATTATATTTACGAAGCTCTAGGTATAAACCCCTAAGAAATGATTAAGTCTTTATTCAAGTTTGCCCTTAACACAATTCCCCGTCCCCTGCTTATAAGGCTTTCTTATGCAGCAGCACCGGTCTTAGCGCTGTTTTATAGAGGTGATAATTTCCAAGACCCCATCGACGGACGTAAATATCGCAAGCTTTTACCCTATGGGTATAAAGGACGGCAGCGCGAGAATGCACTAGCCCCTGCTTCTTTGTCCTTGGAGCGTCATCGACTCTTATGGCTTTTCCTCCAGAAGCAAAGTAAATTCTTTAGCGAGCCTCAAAGTATGCTGCACATTGCACCAGAACAGTGCTTCTATGGTCGCTTTCGCAAGATGAAAAACCTGGATTATCTCACGGCCGATTTAGACTCTCCGATTGCTGATGTTAAAATGGATATACATGATATCCAATATGGGGACTCCCATTTTGATGTGATCTTTTGTAACCATGTTTTAGAGCACGTTACCGATGATCGTCAATGCATGCGAGAATTATCTAGAGTCTTAAAGCCTGGCGGTTTAGCAATAATGCAGGTGCCATTTAAAGCTGGCGTGACGGTAACTGATGAAGATCCTAGCATCACTGATCCGGAGGAGCGAATTCGTCGCTTCGGGCAGTATGACCATGTTCGCCAGTATGGTACAGATTATCCCGAACGTCTTGCGGAGGAAGGTTTTAAAGTGGAGGCATTTGCTGTGGATGATCAATTTAGTCCAGAAGAGATTCGTCGCTATTCTTTAATGAAGGGGGAGATCCTCTACGTTTGCACTAAATAGAACTCAGTTTAACTTAACGCTCAACACTGATGATGAAAGTGGCGAGATAAGTGTCACCCATTAGTAAGTGTAGGCTATAATCTCCGGTTCTTCCAAAAGTGGTGCTTAAGTAATACTGACCCATAGAATCCATCCATATTTCCACCTCTTCGCGGAACTTTCGAAAGCCATTATCTATTTCCAGGCCAAGACTAGAAGGCACTTCGCCATGGAATTCCAGGGGGATTTTAAGTGTTTCATCTCGCTTAAGGCTTTGCTGAAAAGGAAATTTTTCTTTAATGTAAATGCCAAATTCAAAGGTCTCACCATAGACTAAAGCTTGACTCACAAAATCCTCCGGACTGGGTGGCGTTTCTAACAAGAACCACCTGGAGTTAAGAGGATAATGGTTGCGAGCAAAAGTCTCAGGATCGCAGAGGAAATAACCATCATTAAAATGGAATTCAAATTTCGCCATTTCTCCCATTTGATAAACCTTTCCGCTTGACCAGGTTGGGTCACTTAAATACCACTCATCCTTAAGCTTTACTGCCAGCCAAGTGTGATTAGGGTAGTCTAATTTATCCACATTGGAACTCGAGGATCTGGCATAACCATTTACCACTTTGCATTCAATGCCATTTAAAAAACAAAGCTGCGCTAGTAAACTTGTATAACCGGAACAAACCGTTCTCTTGTTTTGATAGAGGTTTCGCATGCATTCCAGATGGTAAGCATTTTGCCAAGAGGCAAAGGCGATGGAATCCTCAAAGTATTTTCTTCGATATCGATTGGCCTTTTGAAATTGTCGAAAGTCGTTTTCAATATTATGGCATACCCAGAAGTATAAAGCGCGAAATTTCTCAATTTCGGTATCTAGATTAGCGCACAGATTATCGTTTAAAGTGATGAGGTCCTGTACACTCGCCCCATGATAGTGGTCTGCGATAGAATCTGCTCTATGGAAGTCAAAATCCTCAAAATACTTCTGAGCTGAGCTCGACAGGCTTCCTAATAATAAGAGTCCCAGGAAAAATATTCTCAAGGTAAAATCGATTTAAACTTTTGCCACAGGTTGCGCTTAGGCTGATAGGGGCCATCAACCACAACTTCGCCAATTAAATGTCCTTCGGCTTGTAATTCCACTTCGATAAAATCAGCTTCTCCAATCACCACTCTGGTTTTGAAGTAACCCAAGAACTGAAATTCTAAAGTATCACCTTCTGATAGCTCCTGAGGGAAAGTGAATCTTCCGTCAAAATCACTATGTGTTCCAACCATTTGATCTTTCAGGTAAATGATCGCAAACGGTATTGGCTCGCCGGTTTCGGCATCCCTGATGATGCCTGAAATCTTTTTGGGTTCTGAGACTTGGCTATTTTCTTTGCCCTGGTCCGAAGTACTTCTTTGTTCCGTTCTCGGATTATTTTCACCGTTTCCCACGGCCATGATAGGCCCAAGGCTCAGGATGGATAGCCCCCATATTAAGGGTCTTTTTAGCAAGCTTGATTCAAGCCTTTGGTTTGGGGACGCGTAAGCTTTTAACTGATCCGGTCTAAAGCGGCCACAGGTTTTAGCTTCGGAGCGATTTTTAAAGTAGTCCATCACTTCTTTATCACTCATTGCGCTAAAGTCAACTACAGTTTTGGCACAAGATTGACAGAAGCCGCCATCAGGCCGTGGTTCAAAATTCTGATAATTTTCTGAGCAGGATTGAGGGATAGAAAGTTTCATAGGCGGTTCTTTCTCTATGGACGTGAAGGTAGTTTTTGGTTGCTTATCGCCAAAACATATCTCCTAAGGGAATGCTCTTATCGCGTTCTACGACAAATGGATCTATGCCCTCAAGCGCCATCAAGTACCAAGCATTGGAGGCAACAAAGGGAGATAGGTATTCACTTTGGGAAATTGACTGATTTCCAAATCGGGTACTGTGACCATTACTTACATAGGGTAGGGCCATTTGTAGGGAGTCCTCAATGGGAATGAAGCCCTTCTGCATTTCTGACATAATATTCAAATAGGCGCTATAATCGCCTGCCGTGCGATAGGCTAAGGCCATTTGGCCTGTACCTTCAAACCACACATTATCACGGTCCAAATCAAAACAATAACCCTCAAGCCAATACCGGGAGGCAAAAGAAAAGGGAGTGTTAAGGTATTTGTCCGCTTCTGCTAGGGTTTCCTTGGGAAAATCCTTAAAAATCCCGAAGGCCCAAGGGTGAAGGTCCAAGGCTGCGGGATAAGGGCTCCAACCTGTAACCAAGCTTTTTTGTGCCGAGTCCCAACGATTGCTTTTTAAGAAGGATAAGATTCCAGCATGAAAAGCATCATATCCTGATACGGCGTTGAATGCGTCAATGATTCCCTCTGTAACTTCTAAATCATTTCGCTTATTTCCGTCATAACCCGCGAATAAGGCTCCGGTAGAAACTTGCAAGGAACGAATCCATTGTTCCAGTTCAAATTGTAAATCGGCGTATTTATCAAGTCCTGTTTTAGCCTCATAATTATTTAGGGCAATTAATAACCAGGCATTGTCGCCCAACCATTGATGTTTGTATACGGGGTTCCCCGACCAGTGTCGGAACTGATGAAAACCACCTGAGTCTTGCCGGAACTCGATATCCAATCGTCCGTGGAAGAAGTCAAAAATGGCCTCCGCTCGTTCCAACTCTTGGAATTCCATAAATACCAGAGCGCTTAAAGCCTGATCATATAATGATACCGGGCAGGTCTCGCAGCTAGGGACTAATCCATTTTCCAGTTGCTGGTCATTGAGCCAATTAATTACCCTTTGTTTATAGAAGAAACTTTCTGGGCGTGGTTCCAGAGCCGGTTCTCCGCGATCTTTTCGACAGCCGCAAGCAATAAAAAATATGAATAAAAGGATGCCAATTGGTTTCACCTTGCTAAGATAGGCTTAGTCCCATTTAAAAATTTGATCATCCGCTTCTCGAAGAACCTCTTGCATAAAAAGCTTCCCGATGCTGTGTTCCTCACCTTCATGGTACTCCTGGTTGCGATAATCGCACTTGCTTAGGTCCATTCTAAAGAGGTGGTCTAAGAAGTCTTCGCGGCTAACCGTATAAAAGGTTCTGCTAATTCGGTCAAAATGGGCGTGTGAGAATCTTAGACCATCACCCCAATAAAATTGAAGCACACTGGTGCTGACAAGGGTGTTTAATTCGGCGTCTCGGAGCATCCCAGAAAGACTGCGGTCTTGCGACAATTCCGTGGAGGCCAGGTCTGTAATAAGGATAATCTTGTCAAAACGATCTTCACTGCTTTTACTAGCGATTTCCAGGGCGTTATTAATCCCGTATTTAGGGTAGGTGCCTCCTCTAACTGTTCTTGATTTTAATAATTGGTCTAAGCTGTCTTCAGGTAATTCGGACTTCAATCCCATGTAAAGAGGCTCCATCTCATGGTTAAAGAGAGTGATGGAGACGAAGCTTTCCTCAGGGATCAACTGATATACTTTATGCAGCCCATGCAATGACGCCAGATTCTCCTCCCGCATAGAACCCGAATAATCAACGACAAAGTGATAGTTGCTAATCTTTGGATATTCCTCCGGACAAGGGCAGGCTAGGGCCGTTTGGGTTCCCAATGGTGCTTGATCCAAGTTTTGGATTACAAGATCTATGTCCTTGGGGAAGGGCGTAGGGAAATAGGCTTCCATGTAGGGCTCGATTGGAGTGAGGTCCATTGGAGCTGATCCCATCTGGATTAGAATTAACCTTCTTCGATTTAAAATATACTGACGCCTAATTAGCTTTATCAAGGCCTCACTAAGTTTAAATCGACCATCGCTGATCAAGACAATTCTTGCTGAATCTGGCCCCTCTCTGGCTGAAATACTGGCGTAGGCTTTCTCCAGGCCAGATAAGACATTGGTAGAACCATTAACTGGCTCCTCCAATAATTTGTCATCAATAAATTTTCGGCTTTGTTGATCCTTTTCTCCTACGTAGATTTCCCTGGCCTCAGAGGAAAAACTAATGAAGGATACAGGATTGCCATCCGGTAAATCTTCCAGGAAATTCCCTAAACTCGTCCTTAAAGAATCGAAGAGCCCCTGCTTATCCATAGAGTGGGAAGCATCCAAGGCAAATAGATAAGGTATTTTGGGTACTCCCATGGCCTTTGAATTAGGATGCAAATCTTCCGCACATCCACATTGAGCTGATGAGTCAAGCTCTTGGACCGATAGAGCGTCGAATTGATAAAAAGCCGCACCTTGGAAATCATCACTTTCAGGAAATGCCTTCAAACCGAGTTCTTTTAAGGTCTTGGATTTTCGAGTTCCAAACCTACCCAAGCTCAGATAACGCTCCCCGCCGCGAGCTAGGTACAGGCTGCAGAATTTCTTCCATTTGGTATTTATAAGATGCTTCTCATTAAAAACTATATCTGCCTTAATTCGCTTGCGGTTTTCGAGCGTCTCCATTACTTCTGACTCGAAGTGAAAAGCCAGGCCAATATCACGGCTTACCAGGGTGGAGGTTCGGTGCAATAATATCTCGGCACAAACGCAATATTGTTGGCCTCTTCGCAGGGGTTTTGTGAGTTGCCCGGTGGCGTAACTAGCTTCTTCAAGGCTTACCTGATCATCCAGCAAAAGGCCCAATGCGCTTCTTCCCTCTGCCGCCTTTGCCACAAACTCTTTTGGCTCCCGAAATAAATGAGCGGCCTCACCATTAATTATCCAATGGCTTAAATTTTTATCATCGCCCTTAATTTCAAAATGTCCTGATGTAGATTTTTGGCCTTCTTCAAAGCTTGGGTTCAAGAGCAAGTTCCCTTGAGCGCCGGCCGCTAATGCCAGTAAACAACATCCTAGGAAATATAAGAGGCGATGCATACAAGCATAAGGTAAAAAGTTTGAAATTGTTTCTAGGGCCTCAATGGCTTTCCACTCATCATTTGGCTCTTGAGGCTAAGGTAGCTTCAATGTCTTCAAGCTTTAGTCCCTTGGCCTTCAATAGCAAAAGATAATGAAACATTAAATCGGCGGCCTCATTTTTGAATAAATCAATATTTTCATCCTTAGCTTCAATTACCAATTCTACAGCTTCTTCCCCCACTTTTTGAGCTAGCTTATTTATGCCCTTCTTAAATATCGAAGCGGTGTAAGACTGCTCATTGTTTTCCTTAATTCGCCGGTCTATTGTATGTTGAAGTTCATAAAGAAATCCTTGTTCTTGTTTAGGACCAAAGCAGGACCTTGTGCCGGTATGGCAAGTTGGGCCGCTGGGATAAACTTTGATCAATAAGGTGTCCTGATCGCAGTCTTTATCAATACTTACTACCTGCAGAAAATTACCAGATTCTTCCCCTTTAGTCCAAAGTCGTTTTTTTGTTCGACTGTAGAAGGTCACTCTTTTTTCCTTTTCGGTTTTGGCTAAGGCCTCTTCATTCATATAACCGAGCATCAAGACTTGTAAGTTGAGATTGTCTTGAATGATTACCGGGATTAAGCCTTGTCCCTTATCAAAGTTTAAATTCATCGTACAGGAATATTTTGGTTTTTTAGATGCCTTTTTAGTGCCGGAATTGAAATTTCCCCAAAGTGGAAAATACTGGCTGCGAGCCCTGCTCTTACCTGAGTTTCCTCAAAAAGGCTTTTAAAATGTTCGGACTTCCCAGCTCCCCCTGAAGCAATTATGGGGATATTTAGTTTGGAAGAAACTTTGGCACAAAGGTCCAAGTTGAAACCGGTTTTAAGCCCGTCCTTGTCCATTGAGGTTAGCAGTATTTCACCTGCCCCCAGGCTCTCCGCGATTAAAGCCCAATCTAATGCAGTCCAATCAGTGGCGGTGGTACCTCCATGACTATAAACATGCCATTCATCATTATAGTACTTACAATCAATCGCGACTACAACGCATTGACTTCCAAAAGAATCAGCCATTTGGCGAATGAGTTTTGGGTTTTTTAAAGCGGCTGAATTGATACTGATCTTATCCGCGCCAGCTTTTAAGATTGAGCGAGCATCTTCTAGACTATTAATGCCACCCCCCACGGTAAATGGGATGTTAATTTTCGCCGCTACTTTTTCCACAACCTCTACTAAGGTTTTACGCTTTTCGATACTAGCTGAAATGTCTAGGAAAACTAGTTCGTCGGCGCCTTCGAGGCTATACCTCTTAGCAAGCTCCACAGGGTCACCGGCATCTTTAATGTTAAGAAAGTTGACCCCTTTTACCGTTCGGCCGTCCTTGATGTCCAAGCAGGGGATTATGCGGTTTTTTAGCATAGGTTCGAAAGTTGTTTAAGAGTGATTCTACCCTCATACAGGGCTTTGCCGATAATGGCGCCTTCGCAACCCAGATCTTGGAGATTTTTTAGATCGTCGATGGAAGTAATCCCACCACTAGCAATAAGCTTCAAGCTTGTTTTGTTTAAAATCTCCTGATATAAGCTAAAGGCTGGGCCAGCTAGCATACCGTCCTTTTCGATATCGGTGCAAATCGCGTATTGAACGCCTTGGTCTTGGTAGGCCGCGAGAAAGTCCAGTAGATTTAGATTAGAAGATTGAAGCCATCCATCCGTGGCAATCTTTTGATCTCGAGCATCTGCTCCTAAGATTATTTTTTCTTCTCCGAATAACCGGATCCAATCGTAAAACTGCTGCGGGTCCTTCACGGCGATGCTGCCACCGGTAATCTGATTGGCACCGGCGTTAAAAGCATCTTGAACTTGATTCTCCTTTCTAAGTCCACCTCCAAAGTCAACAATCAAATTGGTCTTGGCGGTGATTCTTTCTAGAGTTTGAAGGTTCATGGGGTGCCCAGCTTTGGCGCCGTCGAGATCCACTAAGTGCAGATACTTTATACCTGCTCCTTCCAGTTCCTTCGCAAGTTCCAAGGGATCATTGGCATATACTTTTTTGCTTTGATAGTCGCCTTGACTGAGCCTCACGCATTGGCCCTCAATGATATCTATGGCTGGGATAATTCTCATAGTTCTAGAAAGTTTTTTAGAATAGCTTCCCCTGGTCCAGCGGATTTTTCTGGGTGAAATTGAGTAGCATAAAAATTATCCTTTTCAAGAAGGGCGCTGAAAGACACTATATAATCGCAAATGGCTTTAGTCTCTCGACAGACCTCTGCGTAGTAACTGTGAACAAAGTAAAAGTCTTGGGAGTCTTCGATTCCCCTAAGCAGGGTCCCCTGACCTTCTCTTAAATTATTCCAGCCCATATGAGGAACCTGATCTAAAGGGGGGAAGGATTTAACCTGGGTATTAAAAACCCCGAGGCAGTCTGTATTGCCTTCGGCACTATACTTACAAAGCAATTGCATACCGAGGCAAATGCCCAAAACTGGTTGCTTTAATTGAGGAATTATTTTATCCAAACCCGTCGCCTTTAGGCTGCGCATAGCACTACCCGCTTCACCAACTCCGGGGAAAATCACCTTATCCGCCGCTTTAATTTGTCGGTAGTCGTTGGTAATTACTCCCTTGGTGCCTAATCTCTTCAAGGCATTTTCCACCGAGCGAAGGTTCCCGGCCTGATAATCAATAATGGCGATCATAAACTTCCTTTTGTGCTAGGAATTGAATAGTCTTGATTTCGCTGGGTGGCCTGTTTTAAGCTCTTAGCGAAGGCCTTGAATATCGCTTCAATCTTATGGTGTTCATTTTCGCCTTCCGCCTTTATATTTAGATTACAAAGGGCGGTATCGCTAAATGATTTGAAAAAGTGAAAGAACATTTCCGTTGGCATTTCACCGACCTGTTCACGTTTAAAGTCAGCATCCCAAAGGATCCAAGGACGTCCCCCAAAATCTAGGGCAACTTGCGCTAAACAATCATCCATGGGGAGCATGAAGCCATAGCGGTCGATACCTTTTTTTGACCCTAAAGCTTGCCTAAAACTGGAACCTAAGCTTAATCCTACATCTTCTATGGTATGATGCTCATCTATTTCCAAATCACCGCGCACCTCTATGTCCAAATCAAAACCTCCGTGCTTGGCTATTTGCTCCAGCATATGATCAAAAAAGCCAATGCCAGTTTTAATATTGGCCTTACCCTTACCGTCAAGATTAAGCTCTATTTTGATTTCGGTTTCCTTGGTGCTGCGTTCATAGCTTGAGGTACGGCGGAGACCTTTTAAATAACGATATATTACTTCCCAGGAGGAAGTGATTAATGCCGCGTATTCAGGGCCTGATTCTCCAATTAGAATTCCTTGACATTTTAAATTCTGAGCTAATTCTATATCTGTAGCTCGATCGCCAATCACAAAGGATTTTGAGAGATCGTAATTTCCATAAATGTATTCTTGCAGCATCCCGGTCCGCGGCTTCCGGTTTGGGGAATTATCCTCGGGTAAACTAGGGTCGATGTGCACTTTGGCGAAAGTGATGTTTTCATTACGCAGGGCTTGAATCAGTTTGTTTTGAGCTGGCCAAAATGTCTCTTCAGGAAAAGAAGGGCTTCCCAATCCATCCTGGTTGCTGACCATGACAAGTTCGTAATCTAGTTCTTCCGCTATTAGCGAAAGCCATCGGAAAACTCCGGGATAGAACTCTAGTTTTTCTAAACTGTCCACTTGATAATCGACGGGGGGCTCGAGAATTAGGGTGCCGTCCCGGTCAATAAACAGTACTTTCTTCATGATATCATTTTTAAGGCTTGTAAAAGGCGATCGTTTTCATCGGGAGTGCCAATGCTAAAACGCAGGCAGTTTTTTATTTCCTGATTTCGATTGCGTACGATAATTTTTTGTCGAACAAGTTGGGAATAGACCCAGTCTGCATTTTTAACTTCTACCAGAAGAAAGTTGGCATCGCTATCATAGACATGCCGGACTAGATCTATTTTTCGGAGCTCATTCTGCATTAACTCTTTTTCTTTTAAAATACTCTTCAATTGATTTTGAAAAGTCTCCTCATTCGACAGCACTTTTAAGGCGGTTTCTTGATTAATTCCACTCACATTGTATGGTGGTTTGATCCGGTTTAAGAGTCGAACTATTCCGGAGTTCGCTAGGGCAATCCCCAATCGAAGGCTGGCTAAGCCCCAGGCTTTGCTGAGAGTTTGGCTGATGATTAAATTCGGGTATTGCTCAATTAAATCTTTGGCCGAGGGGGATTGACTAAAATCGATGTAGGCTTCGTCGAGAAATACTATTCCTTTGAATCTTTCTAGAATGAAAAGTAGTTCCTCCCTAGAGAGGGTTTTGCCCGTAGGATTATTTGGAGAGCATAAAAAGATTAGTTTCAAATTGGGCCTTGCCATTTCCTGAGCAAAGGCATCCAAGTCTAGTTTAAAATTCCAGAGGAGAGGAATACGCTTCAGATCAACATTGTTTATGGCAGCTGAGACCTCATACATACCATAACTAGGGCTAGAGGTGAGGGCAAAGTCTTCTTGGGGTTCGCAGAACAGCCTTAGGCAGAGATCAATTAGTTCATCGCTGCCATTTCCGATAAAGATTTGCTCCGCTGGAAATTGCTTAATTTCTGAGAGTCGCGCCTTTAACTTCGCCTGATAAGGGTCTGGATAACGATTATAAATACCATAGGGATTTTCATTAGCATCAAGGAATACTCCATCAGAATCCTTGTATTCGTCACGGGCACTAGAGTAGGCTTTAATTTTGCCTATGTGGGGTCTGAGAAGTTTATCTATTTCCATTACCTCGTAGTTTTTTGAGTCTTATGCTTACCGCTTCCTTATGAGCCATTAAGCCTTCTGCTTGGGCCATGATCTCTATGGCCGGGCCGATATTGAAAAGACCTTCGGCTTCGATTTTTTGAAAAGTGATCTTTTTAATAAAACTATCTACAGAGACGCCGCTATAGGTCCGAGCATAGGCATTGGTAGGAAGGGTGTGATTCGTTCCACTGGCATAATCACCAGCCGATTCGCAGGAGTAATTGCCAAGAAAAACCGAACCGGCATTTAGGACCTTTGAACTAAGGGCTTCCGCATCATCACTGGCAATTATTAAATGCTCCGGAGCGTAAAGATTACTGAAGTCCAAGCACCTATTGATGTCTGCTAGTAAAATGGCTCGGCTATTCTTCAAAGCCTCCATGGCAATGTTCTTCCTCGGTAAATTTGATACTTGGATTTCTATTTGCTCCAAAGTTTCCTCTAGGATATTGGGGTCATCGCTTAAAAGGATTACCTGACTATCCGGTCCGTGTTCGGCTTGGGATAAGAGGTCTGCAGCCAAGAAGGGAGGTTGGGCGGTTTTATCGGCAATTACGAGAACCTCGCTAGGCCCGGCTGGCATGTCAATGGCAATACCGACTTCTCGGACTAGCTCCTTGGCTTTAGTTACAAATTGATTTCCTGGCCCAAAGATCTTATCTACTTTGGGTATGGTTTCGGTACCATAGCTCATGGCAGCAATTGCTTGGGCTCCACCGACCTTATAAATCTGCTTGCAGCCTACTAGATTGGCGGTATAGAGGATGCTGGGGTCAATACTTCCATTCTTATCAGGAGGGCTGCAAATCACCAAGCTTTGACAACCAGCAATTTTGGCGGGTATTCCTAACATCAAGACAGTTGAGAATAAAGGGGCGCTTCCTCCAGGGATATAAAGTCCAACCTTTTCAATTGCCCTGCTCTCCCGCCAACATTCAACACCACTACTTGTGCTGATGCGTTTTTCCTGCATGAGCTGAGTCTCGTGGAAAGTATAAATATTTCGATAGGCTAATTGGATAGCTTCCTGTAAAGCTTGCGGAACTAGGCTCTGGGCTTTAATTATTTCATCCTGATTGATTTGAAATTCATCAAGTTCGAGATTGTCAAATTCCTTACTAAATCTCTTCAGTGCCGCATCGCCCGATTGATTTACAGTCCTTAAAATGTCCTCTACCTTCAGACGCAAATCAGCTTGATCAAAAATCGGTCTTTGGCACAGCTCAGGCCAAGCTTTTTGATTGGGATACATTATCGTTCTCATCATATCACCATTTTATCTATTGGAATAACTAGGATGTCTTCTGCTCCGGCGGCTTTTAGGTCATCAATAACTTCCCAAAATCGCTCCTCATTAATTACAGAGTGCAAGGAGCTCCAACCAGCTTGGGCCAGGGGTAAGACGGTGGGGCTTTTAAGTACCGGTAAGATTTTACTAACCGCATCAATTCTTTCATTAGGAACATTGGCCAAAATGTATTTGCTGTTCTTGGCCCGGTTTACTGCCTTGATTCGGAATCTGAGTTTCTCTAGCACCTCTTCTTTTTCAGCACTTAAATTTTGCGCTTTGACCAGAACTGCCTGAGAGCGAAGGATGGTCTTGGTTTCTCTTAAGCCATTCTTAAAGAGGGTGCTGCCTGAGCTAACTAAGTCGCAAATACCTTCGGCCAGTCCAATATTTGGAGCGATTTCAACCGAACCACTTATGTTGTGGATTTCCGATTTAATTCCATTCTTGCTAAGGAATTGCTCTAGGGTACAAGGGTAGGAGGTTGCAATCCTTTTACCTTGAAAAAAGCTAAGATCGTCGGTGTCTACTTCCTTGGGTACAGCTAATGAAAGTCGACATTTTGAGAAGCCTAAATATTCTAGCACCTCCGCAGAACTAGCTTTTTCAATCAGCAGATTCTCACCAATTATGGCGATATCTACCGTTCCATCCGCTAGATATTGGGGGATGTCTGAATTACGCAGGTAAAGGACTTCCAGAGGAAAGTTCTCCACACTTACTTTTAACTGGTCTTTTCCATTGTTAATGGCAATCCCGGCTGCTTTGAGAAGTTTTAGTGAATCGTCGTGGAGCCTGCCACTTTTCTGAATTGCAATCTTTAGTTTACTCATTTTTGATTTTAAAATGCCTGAGTAAACCGTCGGAAGGGACAAAAAAAACCGCCTGATTTACTCAGGCGGTTGAGGTATTATTAGCATACACATACCATTATCACTTCACCTGAGGGGAAAAATGAAAATGATGATGATGTAATGCGGTAAATGTCATGTGTTCTTTGTTGGTGACAAATGTAATGGCCAATTTCAAATTACAAAATAGTTTTTGGCAATTATCGGATAGGGCGATTTGTTGTTGAGGCTTAACATTTGGGCAAGCCTCTTAAAATCAATTAATTAATCCATCCAATCGGCGATAAATAAATTGGTATTCCGCGTTCCGCCATTATTGCGATTTGAGGAGAAGATCAGCTTTTTTCCGTCAGGGCTAAACATTGGAAAGGCATCAAACTGCTCGTCAAAAGTGATTTGTTCTAATCCGGAGCCATCAAGGTTCACCATAAAAAGGTTAAAGGGAAAGCCCCTTTTGCTACTGTGATTGGAGCTAAAGATGATTTTTTCTCCGCTAGGGTGGAAGAATGGGGCCCAATTGGCATTGCCCAAATCAGTCACTTGCTTAAGGTTACTTCCATCCACATCGCAAACATAAATTTCCATGTCCGAAGGCTTCACTAATCCACGTTCCAAGAGTCCTTTGTATTCAGCTTGTGCAGAGTCGCTGATGGGACGTGAGGCTCTAAATACTAATTGGCGACCATTTGGGGAAAAGAAGGCACCCCCATCATATCCGAGACCCGAAGTAACTTGTTGCTTGTCGGAACCATCTAGATTCATCGTCCATAACTCTAAATCGCCTGAACGAGTAGATGTGAATACGATTTTGTCACCATTCGGACTAACGGTGGGCTCGGCATCATAGCCAGGGCTGTTAGTTAGGGTATCGATTATGTTGCCATTTAGGTCAGCGACGAAGATGTCATAGTCCTCATATATTGGCCATACATATCCTTCCTCTCGCCCCGGTTCAGGGGGGCAAGCTTCTCCACCTAAATGGGTGGAAGCATAGACAATGGTGCTGTCTCCGGGTAGGAAATACGAACAAGTGGTGCGCCCGTTTCCGGTGCTAATCAGTGGTGGTCGCTTTGATAGGAGGTCGTCCTCTTCGATGTTGAAGTAGAAAATTTGGTCACATTCAACCTCCCATTCCGAGTAATTGCTTTGAAAAACTGCCATCTGCCCATCAAAACTGAAATAGGCTTCGGCATTATCACCCCCATCGGTTAACTGGCGGATGTTAGCCAAATGCCCTTCGCCTTCATAGGCTAAGGAGTTTGTGGTTTCTTCACTGTCTGAGGCGATTTCAGTACTAAGGTTTTCTGCCTCTTGGGCGCTTGGGTTCTGGCAAGCGGTAAAAAGGGTAGCACTAATTAGAATGCCTGTCCAAATGGATTTATTCATGTTTATCATGTTTGGCGGGGACGGGGTCATATCCCGAAGTTCCCCAAGGGTGACATTTAGATAATCGTTTAAGGCCCAGCCAAGTTCCCTTTAAAGGACCCCAAACCTGTATGGCCTGAACAGTATATTCAGAACAGGTGGGACTGTGTCGGCAAGAGCCTGGTGTTAGCGGCGAAATTAGGTATTGATAAATTCGCACCAATAGTATAAATGGAGCATTCAATATCTTTTTGAGCACGGTGCCCATGTTTAAGATTTAATGCTAAAGCTGCTGCCGTCCTTTCCATCTTTTACTTCAATTCCAGCGGCAGCTAATTGATCTCGAATCGTATCGCTCAAGCTGAAGTTTCTATCGGCTCTGGCTTGAGTGCGCAGATCTAATAAGATTTGCACCACGTCGTCTAGCTTGTTGGATCCTTGACTATCTCCAGAGGCAATATCCTCTAGGCCTAGCACATCGAAGATAAAAGCTCGCATGGATTCTACAAGAAGCTCGTGATGTTCGGCATTCAATCCACTCTCACCTTCGCGGCCATTGATATAGCGTACTGCTTCAAACAACTGCGAAATTAGAATGGGAGTGTTAAAATCGTCGTTCATAGCGGCATAGCAAGATTTACGCCATGCCTCCACTTTAAAATCTCCTTGAGCTCCTGGTTTTAAGTCTTGCAGCTTATTCCAAGCCGTCATTAGGCGGTGGTATCCTTTTTCTGCGGCACTTAAAGCCTCTGAGCTAAAGTCGAGCTGGGAGCCATAATGCGCCTGCATCATGAAAAATCTAGCTATGGTAGGGTGGAAGCCCTTCTCGAGTTTATCGGTATCACCGCTAAATAGCTCCTTTGGAGAAAGAGTATTACCGGTGCTTTTGCTCATTTTTTGTCCATTTAAGGTGAGCATGTTGCCATGCAGCCAATAGCGTGGTCCTTTATGTCCAGTGCCAGCTTTGTTTTGAGCAATTTCACATTCGTGATGTGGGAATTTCAAATCCATACCGCCACCGTGAATATCGAACTCTTCTCCTAGGTATTTGGTACTCATGACCGAGCACTCTAGGTGCCAACCAGGGAATCCTTCACCCCAGGGTGAATTCCAACGTTGTATGTGGCTGGGACTGGCCTTTTTCCAAATGGCAAAATCCAAGGGATTGTCCTTCTCGCTTTGTGCATCTAATTCCCGCGTCCCGCTAATTAGCTCGTCAATTTTTCGACCGCTCAGCTCACCATAGTTTTCCTTCTCGCTATACCTTTCCACATTAAAGTATACCGAACCATTTTTTTCATAGGCCAGGCCTTCCGAGATGATTTTTTGAATCATATCGATTTGCTCAACGATATGCCCGGTGGCGGTGGGTTCAATCGAAGGGGGGATGGTGTTAAAGCTTCTTAGGACATTGTGGAAATCCAGAGTGTAATTCTGAACAATCTCCATGGGTTCTAATTGCTCTAACCTCGCGCGCTGACTAATTTTATCTTCTCCTTCATCGGCGTCATTTTCAAGATGTCCCGCATCAGTTATATTTCGAACGTAGCGAACATTATATCCTAAATGACTTAAATATCTCAGGACCATGTCGAAGGAAATAAAGGTCCGGCAATTGCCCAGATGAACCTCGCTATATACGGTAGGTCCGCAAACATACAAGCCTACATTGGGCGCGTTTGGGGCAATAAATTTCTCTTTACTTCGACTTAAGGAATTATAAACCACTAAGTCATTTTCCTCGTATAAGGCCATGCTTCTGATTTTAGGCTCCGAAATGAGTGTCTAAGTTAATGTAGTCAAGAAAGTCGCGTTTTTTGCTTTCTTCTTGGAAAAGGCCGCCAAATTCAGCGGTAACGGTACTGCTCTCTATATCACGAATTCCACGTGAATTAACACATAGATGCTTGGCGTCGATCACACAAGCTACATCATCTGTGCCCAAAGCTTCTTGCAGGGCTGCAACGATCTGTTTGGTCATCCGCTCTTGAACCTGCGGGCGTTTGGCAAAATAATCGACAATACGATTCATTTTACTTAATCCTATAACGCGACCCTTTGAAATGTAAGCTACATGAGCCCGGCCAACAATAGGTAGGAAATGATGCTCACAGGTAGAGTAAACCACAATGTTTTTCTCTACCAGCATTTCACCATATTGATATTTATTGTCAAAGGTGCTGGCGCTCGGTTTTCGATCGGGATGCAGGCCGCCAAATATTTCTTGTACAAACATCTTAGCTACCCGTTTTGGGGTGCCTTTCAGACTATCATCCGTGAGGTCTAAGCCTAAGGTGTCCATGATCTTTTCAAAATGGTCCTGGATGATGGAGATTTTTTCCTCATCGGCCATGGCAAAAGCGTCAGCTTTTAATGGGGTTTCAATGTTTCCATTGGAAACGTGCATGTCTCCGTGTTCGTCGATGGAGTCCATATTATTTTCAGTGTTCACTGTCAATACATTAGGGTGGCAAATATTGCGACCAATTGAGCCGGCAAAGGTAATACAAAATAAGGGCTGCTGGGGTTTATGAGAGAATTGCTTTAGTTTAGGGATAGACAATAAAAAGCCCGGTCATATGCCGGGCTTTAATTATTTGAAAACTAAATTAGTCGATGTCTCCATCCAAATAAGGAGCACCACTATTAAGAAGGATACTGTAGAAATTTTTCAGTTCCCCTTCGATTCGCTTTAACTCAGTTTGGAGAGGAATGCGCTCCTGCAGAAGGATTCGCATGTTTTTCCTTTGCTCACCGGTGGGGGCAGAAGTAGTGGAGTAGGAGTTCCAGATGGCCGAATTTAGTCGGCTCATGAGTGAAGGAGCACTTTCAAATTCATGTTTAGCGCGAATATCATCTCCACCCATTTGGATAGATAGATTGATCAAGTCCTTTTCAATTTTTTGTAAATCATTAAGGATGGTAAGTGGTGCTCCAGGAGTATTTCGGGCCAATGCTTTTAAGTCACCACAGCGATCTTCAAGCTTATTGTACATCTGAGATAAAGCAACAAATTCGCGGCGAATAGTCTCCAAGCTATCTTGGAAGGCGGCCAATTTTTTATAGTCATCGGCTCGGAATGTGTTATTATTTAGCCATTTGATTTCGAAGCTTTGCTTCACATTAAGCGGGCGAAGAGTGCCATTCTCAGAAATGAAAATTTCCACTTGGTAGGTGCCAGGGGCGGCAAGGTTTGCTGATCCGGCTTTAGTGAAAGGTTCGCCGTAGCTTGATGCATAGGAACGATTGCCTAGGCTACCATCCCAGTAATATCTTTTCAATCCTTTGGACGGCCTGGCGGTAAAGCGACGAACTTCTTGATCTTCTTCATCCATTACCACAAACAAGAGATAGGTGGATTCTTCCGATTCTTCCGCGCGCAATCTTTCAATACTTGGATAAATTACATCTTTCCCTTCTTCACGAGCTTTTGATTCCACTTCCTTACGCTTGGCTTTTAATCCCTTTGGGAGGTCCTTGATGTAAAGATTAAAACATACTTCTCTCTTGGGATTAGGAGCGGCGTAATAATTAGCCCCTAAGAATCCATTTTTCCCATAGCCTAAAGGATTGGCTTCAAAGAAAATTGTGGCTGCCTTAGTTGGAAATAAGTATGCCTCATTTTGGAGAACATCTTCGCTAAGATCCCTTAGAGCACTGTAGTCATCTAAAATGTAAAACCCTCGGCCAAATGAGGCGAGAACCAAATCATTCTCTCTGCGCTGAATCTCCAGGTCACGGATAGCGATAGTAGGCAGTCCCGCGCCCAGTTCGCGCCAACTTTGCCCGCTGTTGGTAGTAAAGTGAACGCCGAATTCGGTGCCAATAAAGAAGAGGTTTTTATTGATGTGATCCTGACGCATGGCAAATACTGAGCCTCTTTCTGGAAGATTAGATGCCATTTCTGTCCATGTAATACCCTTGTCCATACTCTTGAGGACGTAAGGCTTGAAATCACCGTTTTTATGATTATTAAACAGAGCGTAAACTACATTTTCATCAAAAAGGTCGGCCAGAACTTGGTTCACATAAGTGTTGGCTGGAACCCCGGGGAAACTGCTGACTTTACGCCAATTTTGACCGCCATCCTCAGATATTTGAATTAGTCCATCGTCAGTTCCAACGTACAGTAAACCTTCCTTGATTGGGGATTCATCTAAAGCGACGATATTCCCATAAATCGATGTTGATTTGTCATAGGCAATAGCGTCCACAGATTGTACTTTACCCATTACTTTTAGGGTATGACGATCAATTTGCTGGCTTAAATCTGGGGAGATGACTTTCCAGTTATTGCCTCGATCATCGCTGCGGAATACTTTATTTGCCGCGAAATAAAGTCGCTTGTGATTATGGGGGCTTATCAACAATGGAGCGTCCCAATTCCAGCGATAGGCCTTTTCGTTTTTCCCGGGACTAGGTTTAATTCCAACGCTTTCACCACTGGCTCTATCGAAGCGCACTAACCAGCCGTATTGGGCCTGGGCATAAACTATATTAGGGTCCTTGGGGTCAATTTGACTTTCGAATCCGTCTCCAGTATTGGTCACATACCAGTCAGAATTAACAACCCCGCGAGAGTTAATCGTTTGGGAGGGGCCTCCCAAGCTGAAATTATCTTGCGTACCTCCATAAACGTTATAAAAAGGAGCATCATTATCTACGGCCACCCTATAAAATTGGGTTACGGGTAAGTTGGGTTTGAAATGCCAATTACTGGCACCATCCCATGTTTCATATAAACCACCATCACAACCGGCAATCATTTGCCTGGTATCATGCGGATTAATCCAGAGGCAGTGGTTGTCTACGTGCTTATTCGTTTCAGGTACTCTGTTCCAGCTTCTTCCTCCGTCGATGCTGCGGTGCATATAGGTGTCCATGGAGTAGACCACCTCGGGATTTTGCGGGTCGACTACGATTTCTACGTAATAATTTCCACTGGTGGCATAATCGTCAAGCTTCTTGAAGGAAGCTCCGCGATTGTCACTTCGGTAGAAACCATGACCTTCTACCATGGCGTATACTAAATCGGGATTGTGCTTTGACAGGCCAAGGCTAATTCTTCCTTTTTCTCCGGGTAAGCCTCCCTTAAGCTCATTCCATGTTTTTCCCCCGTCGATACTTTTATAAATTCCGCTTTCAGGGCCACCACTAACATAGGTCCACACGTGGCGACGACGCTGATGGGCTGTAGCATAGAGTACCATTGGGTCGTTGGGGTCAAAGTGGATCTCGTTAAAACCCGTGTTTTCCGAAACTTCTAGTACTTGTTCCCAGCTTTCGCCCCCATCATTGGTCATGTAGATACCGCGATCACCCCCGGCGCTCCAAAGAGGCCCATATGCCGCGACAAATACTTTCTGAGAATTATTCGGGTGGATGGCGATCATCCCAATGTGCTCGGAATTTGCAAGGCCCACATTTTTCCATGATGCCCCACCGTCTTCACTTTTGTACAGTCCATCACCGTAGGGTACAGAACGCTGGTTATTATTTTCACCCGTACCTACCCAAACAATATTGCTGTTATTGGGATCAATACTGATACAGCCTATAGAGTACGATGATTGACCGTCGAAGATTGGTCGAAAGGTCGTACCGTGATTGGTGGTTTTCCATAATCCGCCGCTGGCGACCCCGACGTAGTATTCGCTAAAATTATTAGGGTTTACAGCAATATCGGCGATTCGGCCTGAGGTTAGAGCGGGCCCAATATTTCGAAAGCTTAAACCGCTTAAGGAAACCTTATCCATCATGGATTCTTGCGCCATTAATCCTAAGCTCAACATTAAGCTAAGGATCATAATCTTCATTCGGTACATAGTTATGCTTTATGGTTTGCAAATTTGAGAGGCCCGAATTTAAGACATAATTAGGGCAAGAAAGCCCTGTCGCCTAGGAAGAATAAAAAAGCCGGCTGCTAACCGGCTTTTTTTGCATTTAAAATTTGAGACTTACGCCTGCGATAATATTATTCGCGACTTCCGTCATTTGTAAGTCTTGTATGACCTGAATGCTATTTCCAGCGGGGTCTGCACCGCGGTAGATGGCATAATTTCGATCTCTTTGGGATTGTATAAAGGCCAGATCAAAACTCCAAGGCCCACTTTTAAAGCCTAAACCAAAACTTAAGGCCTGCATATCGCCAATCGTTTGATCTTGGAATTCCTCCTTGTAAACGGATTCATCAATTCGATATCCTGCTCTTAAAGAAACGCGCTTTAATCTTAATTCTGCTCCGGCAGAGATGGTTTGACGACCGGCAGCATACAGATCATCTATGCCGGGCTGATAATCAGTTTGTAGAAGGTTTTCACTAATGTTAAAACTATTGTTATTGGTGTAAAGGCGATTGCGATCTTGCTGTTGGTATTGATAGTCAACACTAAGAATGAATGCCTTAGCGATTACACTGGCAATACCCGCACGATAAATGGCAGGGGTTCGCAAGCGATAGGCATATTGCCCCGTTTCTAATAGTGAGCTTTCTCTACTCAGACCTACTCCAGGCTCTGGCTCTTGAGCGAAATTGGTGATCACATCAACCTCATAAAACTGATTTACCGTGTACCAGCTATTCGATTGATAGGAGGCGCCAATTCTAATTTCTGGGATAGGGCGATAAATGAAGCCAGCCTTAAAATTGAATCCACTTCCATAGATGTCATTAAGTCGACGGAAAGAGTAGTCTGAAGCGCTGTAAGGAGGGTTAGAGCGATTCAGGTTTGATTCATTTATAAATTCCTCTCTACGGAAAGTTAGAGTCGGGAAGCCCAAAGAGAAACCGTAGTACAATTTGCCACCTTTGTCGATGCCAAATACCACATTTGTCTCGTTGAAGGACCCATCCTGATTGAATATGTAGTTGAGGTTGCTATTCGCCACAAGGTTACCATCAATTAGCTCTCCGTAGGCAAAACCATCGTCAACAATGGTGTCATTTTGAGAGACGAGTAGGTAAGATTCCCAAGCAGCATAAGCATCCCATGGAATGTCATCTATGTGTTGGCCTGCCGATATTTCTGCCCAATACTGACCAAGAGTATAGCCATTGTTTAGATTGGCGATATTGAAATCCCGATTAAAGTCGGCCAGTTTAGTGGTGCTAAAGGCAAGTGAGTATCTGGTTTCCGAACTAGGATTTAATACCAGGTTAAGACCAACATTTTCGAAGAGCACATTGAGATTTCTCTCGTTTCCTGAGGTTTGATAGAAATCCTGGTAATTTCCACTCCGGTCATTAAATCCAAAGCCAAAACTGATGTCGCTGTGTAGATTCACTGCGGCAGAGGCCGGATTTAGGGCGTAAGCGCTGTGGTCATTACCGAGGGCGGTAAAAGCACCCCCCATAGCTGTAAATCGGGGGGTGCCGTGTAAATTTCTCAGTTGAAAGAGCTCCACGTCATCTGCTGTTTGAGCGTTTAAAAGCCCGGAGCAGAGAGCTAGAACTATGAAGGCAAGTTTTTTCATGTTTTCGTTTCGTTTACATTTTAGCGACGGCCACCTCGGCTTGAGCCTGAAGAGCGACTACCACCACTACTTCTTGAAGAACCTGAAGAGCGGCTACCGGCAGAACTTCTTGAAGAGCCTGAAGAGCGACTACCGGCTGAGCTTCTTGAAGAGCCAGAAGAACGGCTACCGGCTGAACTTCTTGAAGAGCTAGAAGGACGATAGCTGCGGCTTTGACTACTGCGGTTAGAGCTGCTGGGGGTGTAGCTGCGATTCTGACTGCGACTTTGGGTCTGAGTTCGGCTAGAGTTATTACGACTCGATGAACTTGGGCTGTAAGTCTGCGTGCGACTCTGCGTACTTCGCTGCTGCTGGAAGTTTTGACTTCTTTGACTGCGACTTTGGTAATCTGTGCTGCTGCTAGGATTAGCCGTGCGACCGCTATTGGTATTCACCCTTTCCGTAGTGCTGCGATTATTTCCGCTTGATCTGGTACTACTAGTTCTCGTACTACTAGTTCTGGTACTACTAGCTGAACTGCGGCTTGAAGAGCTGCTTCTTGCGCTGGTACCACTGGTTCTTCCAGTTGAGCTTGCGTAGCGATTGGTGCGCTCTAATCCGCTATTGTAAGTACTTGTACGTACTCCGCGGTTGCTGCTATTCTGAGCGGTGCGACCGGTACTGCTTATTCTGGTGCGATTGTTAGCCGAACGTCGGTTAATACTATTATCGCTGAATCGACTGCTACGTACTTCCGAACGATTAGTTCTACCGCTGGTGGAAGCGTAGGTTTTACCCCTGTTGGTTCTACCAGTA
>Ga0207422_1002470_pt1 | contig 24167 bp, 26 predicted proteins | sample MarCyaLeptolynsp_FD_187757 | JGI IMG/M metagenome (GOLD analysis project Ga0207422, IMG submission 187757) | Marine cyanobacterial communities from Panama - species 1 Leptolyngbya sp. (SPAdes) | ecosystem: Environmental > Aquatic > Marine > Unclassified | place: Panama: Panama City | collected... | reverse complement strand
CCGTAGACAATTCGGATGCACGACCCGGATCGTTCGGCGGTATTTGCACTCGCTGAGCTTCAAAAGCTCGAGGCGGAGCGAGTCGCAAAGAAGGAAGCAGCGGAAGCGGCCCAGCGCGAGGCGGCGCGCCAGGCCCAACTCCAGGCCGAGCAGCAAGCGGCGTACCAGGCTCAGCTCGCGGCACACGCCGAGGCAGAGCGGCTCGCCCAGCAGCAAGCGGCGTGGGAGCAGGCCCAGCGCGAGGAGCAGCTTCGGCTGCAGATGGCCGAGGCCGAGGCGCGCGCTGAGCAAGAGGCACGCCTCCGGGCCGAGCAGATGCGCATCGATGCTCAGATCCGCCTGGCCGAGAAGCGTGCCGCCCCGAAGTGGCCACTCGTTGCGATCCCGGCGCTCGTGCTGGGGCTCGGGGCGATCGGCTTCTTCGCCTGGTCGTCCCATCAGCGCGCCGAGCTAGAGGCGGAGCAGGCCGAGCGCGAGCGGATCGCCCAGCTCGAGGAGAGCGAGGCGCAGGCCGCCGCGCTCGCGGCCATCAATGCCAAGCTCGAGAAGCTGGAGGCAGAGCGCAACGGCCTGGTCGCCGATCTCACCGCGCTCGACGCCAAGCTCGCCACGGCGCAGAGCTCGGCGGAGCGGGCGGCGATCGAGGCGGAGCGCGCGATGCTTCAGCAGAAGCTCGAGCAGACCAACGCCGAGGTCTCCACCACCAAGAAGCGGGGAACGCCCAAGCGCGGCAGCGCCAAGCGACCCAAGCGCGACAAGCCGCGTACTGCCAAGCGCGACAAGCCGCGCAACGACGGTGGTGGCTCGGAGCCGGCCGAGTCCAAGCCGAGCGGTCGCCGAGACCGCATCGACCTCGACGACAGCAAGGACCCGCTGGCCGGGCTCCTCAAGTGAGCCCGACCCAGGCGAGGGCTACACGCACTCGGGGTGCTCGGCGCAATCCGAGCAGCCGCAGCTCTCGTTGAACGGCGAGCACACGCCGTCGTCGTTGCAGTTGTCCAGATCGCCGCAGAAGGCGTCGTCGGTGCAGTCGCCACACACGCAGTCGTCCGAGAGGTCGCAGACGCCGTCCTCGACACAGCCGACGCAGGTGCAGTTGTCCGGGTCCATGTCGCTGCACGACCCGTCCGGCACGCTGACGTCCATGCAGATGCCACCGGGGAGCGGCACGTTGCACTCGCTCTCGTTGGCGGCGCCCGGCGACCCGAGGTCGGAGCCTTCGAACGAGTCCGTCGAGTAGCACCACGAGCCATCGTCGTTGCGCTTGAATGAGATGCCGTCGTCGTCGCTGCCCTGACCGGTCCAGGCCTCGGCCATGTCGAGCATGGTGCCGACGGTGTCGCGCAGGATGATCACGTCGTCGCCGCTGTTGTTGAGCGCGGGGCCGTTGCCGTAGTACGCGAGCGGCGTGATGTTGTTGTAGCTGAACTGGTCCTCGTTGCTGCGCGCGAGCACGGCGTAGGTGTCGATCGGAAGCATCACCGAGCCGGAGATGCTCGTGGTGTTCCCGGCGATGTCCTCGATGACCAGGCCGTCGAGGTCCACGGTCTCGCCGGACGCGTTGTAGACCTCGACCCACTCGCAGTCGGCGTCGTTGCAGAACGCCGGGTCGTACATCACCTCGGTGACGAGCAGGTCGCCCGCCTGCAGCTCGTCGACGCCCACGGCCTCACCGCCGCCGTCGCTCGAGCTCTCTTCCTCGCCGGTCGAACCCGATTCTTCGCCGCCGGTGGTGGTGGCGTCGTCATCGTCGTCGTCGTCGCCACCGGTGGTGGTGGCGTCGTCGTCGTCATCGTCATCGTCATCGTCGTCGTCGTCATCGCCACCCGTGGTGTCGTTGTCGTCGTCGTCATCGTCATCGTCGTCATCGTCGTCATCGTCGTCGCCGGACGTCAGCGTGCCGCCGCTGTCGGGCAGGTTGACGGTCGTGACCGCGGTCGTGGGCATCATGCCGTCGTCGCCGGAGGTGGTGCTCTCCATGCTGTCGGTGTCGCTGCCGGACTCGGTCCCCGGCAGATCGTCGCAACCAAACAGGGCCAACGCGGCCAGCGCCGCCAACACTCGAGGGGTAAGCGTGTGGTCCAACATCAGAAGTCGTGCACCCCAAGACGGGCGCCACCTCCCCAGGTTGCGCAGGGTCGCTTACCATGTGCGCGTGACGGGTCCGGCGGTGCTTCGCGTGCGTGGGCTGGATGTCGATCGCCCGGACGGAGTCCCCGTGCTTCGAGGCGTAGACCTGGAGCTACAGCGCGGCGAGATCGTGGCGCTGTTGGGCGGCAGCGGCTCGGGCAAGTCCACGCTGCTCAACTGCATCGAGAACCCCAAGAAGCTGCGCCAGCAGGGCTTCCGGGTCGAGTTCGAGGAGCGCGCGCTCGAGGCCGAGATCGGGATCGTGCCGCAGCGCGGGGCGCTGTTCGACCATCTCTCGGTCGCGGGCAACCTTCGGCTGGCCCTCCGCAACGGCGCGGACCCGTCCCCAGGGTCGGACGATCAAGTCGAGGCTTGGTTGCGCCGCATGCATCTTCCCGAGTCCTGGGCCAAGGCCGAGCAGCGCACAGCGCGGCTTTCTGGCGGTGAGGCGCAGCGGATCGCCGTGGCACGCACGCTCGCGGGAGGTCGCGATTTGCTCGTGTTGGACGAGCCCAGCGTCGGCATCGATCCCTACCGCGTGCTCGTCCTGGCCTCGCTCTTGCGCCAGCAGATCCGCGACCGCAACGTCGCCGCCATCGTCATCACCCACGACCTGACCTTTGCCGCCGCGTTCGCGGATCGGTTCTGGTTCATGGACCGCGTCGAACGCGACGTCGAAGACCTCGACGTTGGTGAGGTCACCCGGGACGTCACCCGCTCCGATGCCGAGCAGCGGCGGATCGAGCGGGAGCTTTCGCGAGCGGTGGTGACCCGCCTGGAGAAGGACCGCGCGCCCGATCCAGGGCGACGCCCTCGTGACCTGCGGGGACAGCTCAGGCGACTGGCCTCTGTGCTGCTCGATCCGTTCGCGGTCCCGGTCGACGTCGTTCGCCAGGGCCCGTCCGCGCTGCTCCGTGGCCTGCGGGACTTCACCGAGGTTGCGCCCGTCGTTCTGCGTCAGACCCTGCTGCGACCGTCGGCCTTCTTCGCGATCGTCTCGACCTTGCTCGGCTACAGCGTGATGTACATCTTTCATCGCGCGTTTTCCGGAGGAGACCTCGCGCTGCGAGACGAGTTCGTGTTCTCGATGATCGGCGCCCGGCACATCGTGGCGCTCGCACCTCCGCTGTCGGGCATTCTGTTCGCCGCGACCTCGGGCAATGCGGTCACGGCGTGGCTCGGCGGCATCTCGCTGACCAAGCAGGCCGACGCGCTCGAGGCCCTCGGCATCAAACGCGAGCGCTATCTGTGGCTGCCCGCGTGGTTGGGCCTGACGCTCTCGTTCGTGGTGCTCGCCGTGGTGTTCATCGCGGGCATGGTGGGCGGCGGTGCGCTCTACGTGCAGAGCCAGGGGCAGACGTGGTCGGCCGCGTTCGAGTTCGTCACCGCGCAGCTGCTCGACCCCGAGCCGAGCGACGTCCGTCTCCTGGCCCGGGCCGGCTTTCTGCTCGCGATCTACAGCGTCGGAATCTCGGCCGACGCCGTGGCGAAGGGCTCGCGATCCAAGCGCAGCTCCGATGCGGTCACCGTCGCGATGGTGGCCGCCGTGATGGCCTCGACGCTGTGGATCGTGCTGCTCGAAATGGCCACGCTCCCGCTGGTGTTCCGCTGAGTCATGCGACCCGCGATCGGCATCGGGATTGCGCTGTTTCTCGCCGCCATGCTCGTGGCGGCGATGGGACTGCCGTCGATTCCGGCGCCGACGTTCGAGGTGCGCGTCGACCCCGGCTCAGCGCTCGCGCCCGACGGCCAGGGCAACTGGCAGGTCGAGATCATTCCAGCGTCGGATGCCGCGCGGCTCCAGGCGCGGATGGATCGCACGCGTGACCTCGAGGCGGAGAGCACCGGGGTCGGCACGCGCTCGTTCCCGCTGCCGGATCTGTCGCCCGGCTACCACTTCATCGAGGCTCGGGTGTATCGACGTGGCGCTCGCGTCGATCAGGTGGTGGATGTCGTCGCCGCAGGGCCGTTTCAGCAGGGACAGCGGCGTGGCTGCGACGTCGCGATGGCGCTGTCGCCCGAAGCCGTTCGCCTGCTGCTCACGCCGGCGATCGAGCACAAGGTCCTCGCCGGGGCCCGTGCCCAACCCGATCTCTTCGGCGCGACCAGCTTCATCGCCCGCTCGACCATCGAGATCGTCGACGGCGGCATCGAGTTTTCGGTCCAGCTCGATACCACTGAGGAGAGCAAGGGCGACCTGACCGTCGCGGGAATCGTGGAGGTGGCATCGGCGCGCATCGACGGCATCGAGCTGCGGCTTCGCGAGCTCGAGCAGGCCACGCCCGGACCCAAGCTCGAAGAGCTCGCGGCGGACGTAGGGGGTCGACGCGGGGCGGAGGCGGGCGTGGGCGGCGGAGCCCTCGTGGGAGGCGTCCTCGGCGGGCCGGCGGGTGCCGTCGTCGGTGGCCTGATCGGAGGCTTTGCCGGCAACGAGATCGGAGAGCGGATCGGCAAGCGCGAGGCCGGCAAGCGGGCGCGCGAGCAGGTCTACGACGCACTCGTCGATGGGCTGCGCCTGGCCACGCGCGAGCTGAGCCTGCCCAGCGGGGTGGAGCTACTGCCCACGCAGCCGGCTCTCGTCGCGAACACGCGCTGGTGCGAGCCGCTGACGCTCGATCCCACGCAGGGGCTGCGGGCCTCGCTGTCCCTCGAGATCACCGACGACCGCTTCACGGCGCAAGCACGCACGCTCGCCGTGTTTCGCAACGAGCCGCTATCGCCGATCGGACCATTGCCCGAGGAGCGCAACGCTGCGGTCGCGGTGAGCGAAGACTTCGTCAACCGTCTACTCGCGGAGTGGACCGTCCGCGGGGGCTTCGACACCGCCCTGATGGACGCCGGCCTGACGCGCGCGATCGAGGCCGAGCTGGGCGCACGCACGCGCTGGGAGGCGCGCAATATCGAGGTCGAGCTGCCCCCGACGGTGCGTCTCGAGGAAGGCTCGATCGCGGCGGCGCTCGGCGGCGTTCGGCTGCGACTGGTCGATCCTCAGCGGGAGGCCACCCGCGACGTCGTGGTCGGCGGCGTCGGCTCGTTGAGCCTGGCGATTCGCAACGGGGTGCAGGCGCGCGTGGGCGGTCGCCTCGAGCAGGCGTACTTCGGCTGTCGCAGTCCGGACGCGGAGGGTAGGGTGCTTCCCGCGTGCTTCTCCTCGGCGGTCGACCCCGAGCTCGTGCGCAAGAAGGTCAATCTGGCCATCGTGGTCAACGCGGCGCAGCTTCCGTCCATCGACCTGTCGGGCTTGGTGCAGATGCGGCTCGAGGGTGAAGCCGGCAACCCGGTCGAGCTCACGGACGCCTCGGTCGCGGTCTACCCCGGCCGCCTCGAGCTCGACGTCGCCCTGACGCCGCCCGAGCCCGCGCAGCCGTAGCGTTTACCAGTGAAAGACGGCCGCGTACTGCTCGAGGAACGGCTCGCCGGTGCCATACGGGTTGGCGGTCCACACCGCGCAGTCGTCCCCGAGGATCAGCGTCGCGTCGGTGACCAGGTAGTCGAGGTCCTGGTAGTAGTACTCGAAGTCTGGGTCGTCGTCGTAGGCACGCAGGTGGGCGAAGTCGACGACCGACGGCGGGAGGTCATAGACCACACCATCGGTGTCGGGGTAGCCACCAGTCGGGAACGTGACGTGCTGCATCGACAGACGCGGCGTGCCTTCGTCGTCGAACAGCACGAAGTTCATGTCGGTGAGAAAGTCCTTGTAGGCCGTCACCACGCCGCCCGACCACGTCAGGTAGCTGATGGTCCAGTCGTCGGGCTCGCCCCACTCGCCGCACACGCCACCGGGGCATGTGCGCGTACGAACCTGGATCGTCGCGTTGGCCAGCTCGAGCCGTTCGAGCCCACCCAGGGCCGCGGCGGCGTCCTCGACGGACCATGCGGTGCCAAAGCACGCCTGCGGGTCGAAGGGATCGTCGGAGTACTGCTGGGCGCCCGTACTCGACCCGGATTCGTCGCCCGTCGAGCCGTCGGTGTCGCCAGAAGTCGAACCGTCGTCGGTCGTCGACGTGCCCGTCGTTACGCCGGCGCCCGACGAGTCGCCCGAGTCCGTCGCGTCTCCGTCGGTCCCGTCTGTACCGTTCGAGTCCGTGCCGTCCGAATCGGTGCCATTCGAATCGGTGCCGTTCGAGCTTCCGTCCTGCATGCCGCCGGTCGCGTTGCCGCCGGTCGAGCCGCCGTCGCCCATTGTCGCGTCCGCTGCGCCACCGCTGCCGGTGCCGTCTTGCCCTGCGTCCGACGCATCGTCGTCGCCGACCGTGCATGCGCTCATCAGCGCGATCGCGCACACCAGGATTGCCCCGCGTTGCATTCCCACGCCGACACGACGAGCGAGCCATCGCCCGGTTGCACCACGAAGCCGCGCCACCCGACACTCCGGGGGTGCACAAGTGGTACGCGGCCACCGAGCGAGTCGAGCACCGAGGCGACTCCACGCCGGTCAAGGACGACGGCGAGGGTCAGGTCATCTTCTGCGTGCACGGCTTTCCCACGTCGTCGTGGGATTTCGAGCCGATGTGGCCCACCATCACGGCGGAGCGACGCGCGATTGCGTTCGACCTGCTCGGGCTGGGCCGCGCATCCAAGCCGGATCGCCCGCTGCCGATCGCGGCCCAGGCCGACCTCGCCGAAGCGGTGCTGCGCGACCGCGGCGTGAAGCAGGCGCACCTCTTTTGCCACGACCTCGGCGACACGGTGGGTCAAGAGCTGCTCGCGCGCCAGGCCGAGGGGTCGTCGAGCGTGGAGTGGCAGTCCGCGATCTTTCTCAACGGCGGCATCTTTCCCGAGACGCACCGGCCGCGGCCGATCCAGCGCCTGCTGATCTCACCACTCGGACGCTTCGTCGCGCGGCTGTCGAGTGAGCGGACCTTTCGCGGCTCAATGACTCGCGTGTTCGGGCCGGACACCCCGCCGACGGACGAGTTTCTCGCGGCCAGCTGGGAGCTGGTCGTTTCGGACGGCGGGCGCACCGCGCTGCCCCACCTCATCCGCTACATGGTCGAGCGCAAGGAAAAGCGCGAGCGCTGGGTGCAGCCGCTGGTCGACCGCATCATTCCGGTGCGGGTGATCAACGGCAACCTCGATCCGGTGTCCGGACGGCACGCCGCGGAGCGCTACGCGGAGCTGGTGTCCGACGCCGACGTGGTCCACCTCCCGCGCCTTGGTCACTATCCTCACGTCGAGGACCCCCGAGCCGTGCTCGAGCCTGCGCTCGAGTTCTGGGGTCGCGTATAGTCGCCGGCCATGGACGCCCAGGCCAACCGGACCAAGCCCGATCAATTCGGTGGTCCCGTCGGTGCATTGATTCTCACCGTCGTGATGCCGGTCGCGAGCTTCTATCTGTGGGCGGCGGTGCACCTGCATGGCGGCTCGCTGTGGCTGCCGCGGTCGGTCGGGGACTTCGTGTCGATGTTCCCGATGCCGACGCTGACGTCGGTCTTGCTGCTGGCGGGATGGATCGCCTTCCAAGGGCTGCTCTACGTCTACGGCCCGGGCAAGGTCGTCGAGGGGCGGCCGGCGTTCAACGGTGAGCGGGCCGAGTACCGCATCAATGGGCTGTTCGCGTTCGTCGTCACCACGGTCGGCCTCATCGGTGCCCTGTACGTCGACCTGTTCTCCGCCCGATGGTTGCTCGCGCAGTGGGGACCGCTACTTACCGTGTGCACGTTGTTCGCGGTGGGCGTTTCGCTGGTCACGTACGTCGCCGGCCGACGCCGCGGCGCGCTCGAGCGCAGTACGGGCAACGCGATCTACGACTTCTTCATCGGCGCGATCCTCAACCCGAGGGTTGGCCGGCACGACATGAAGTTCTTCTTCGAGTCGCGCTTCGGCATGGGGGTGTGGGCGGCCTTCGCCGTGATCGTTCCCGCCGCGCAGATCGAAGCCCAGGGATCGCTGTCCCCCGCGATGCTCGTGGTGAGCCTGTGCCAGACGATCTACATCGTGGACTTCTTTGTCCTCGAGAAGAACCTGCTGTCGATGATCGACATCATCGAGGAAAACCTCGGGTTCATGCTGTGGCACGGCTTTCTCGTGTGGATGCCGTTCAACTTCACGTTGCAGCAGCAGTACATTCTCGAGGCCGATCCGCAGCTGTCGACGCTCGCCTCGGTCGCGATCCTGCTGCTCAACGTCGGCGGCTACTACATCTTCCGGAGCTCGAACCTGCAGAAGGTTCAGTTTCGCCGCGATCCCACGCAACCGATTTGGGGCAAGCCCCCCGAAAGCATGCAGACCAAGCGCGGCACGAAGCTGCTGCTGTCGGGTTGGTGGGGCATCGCGCGCCACAGCAACTATCTGGGCGACATCCTGATGGCGTTCGCCTGGTGTCTGGCCTGCGGCTTCGGAAGCCTGGTGCCGTACTTCTACGTGCTCTACTTCGTCCCGCTGCTGATCGACCGCGAGCGTCGCGACAACGCGATGTGCAAGCGCAAGTACGGCGACGACTGGGACCGCTACTGCGAGCGGGTCCCGTATCGGATCATTCCGTTCGTCTACTAGCGGGCCGATTGCATCACCGTGAGCGTCATTCGTCGCCCTCGCTCCACGACCAAGTCTCGGGAGTCCAGTGGCTGCCAGTGAGACCTGTGAGCACGGGATCGAGGAACGCTTGGGCCGCTTCGAACGCCTCGTCGAGGGTCGGCCACCGCAGCTGGTCTTCGTTTGCGATGGTCGCGTAGGGCCCCTCCCACGTATCGGGCGGCGCCGGGAGGCTGCCAGGTATGGCGTGCGTCCCGCGGAAGCCGAAGGTCTGGTCGATCGCGGCGCGTAGCCGACCCGCCTCGACGGCTCCGGCTGTGGCGATCAGCGCGAGGTCGGGCAGGTCCTTCACTCGCGAGTTCGGGCGAGCGCGCGGCATCGTGTAGGCGTGGAGCTTCTCGGCGACGTGGGTCTCGACCGGATACACGCGAAGCGTTGGTGGCGCGATGCCTGCGAAGGCCAGCACGTCCTCGGCGACCATGAGTTCGGGCTCATGGGGTCTCCGAACGCCACGTCGACGCCGAACGGGCGAGCGTAGACCTTGCCCGCGAGGCTGCACTCGGCCCGGAATCGAACGCCGTCGTACTGCATCCCGTCATTTTGAATCTCGGGGTGCCGGGCGTGAGGCTGGATGGTGAAGACCATGAAGTCGCCCAGGTCGCGCCTGGCGGCGGCATCGAGCCGGGCGAGGATGTCGTCCGGCGAGCCCATCACACGGAGGTCGACGTCCGTCGTGGTTCGGGCACGTTCGATCCGGAGCTCGACGGCGAGGCCACCCTTGAGCGTCACGGCGTCGCCGAGCTCGAGGGCGATGCGCGCGAGGAAGCGGTCGAACACCGCGAGCTGGCGTCGTCGGGCGAAGTCGATACCCGAAGTCGACGCGGTGCGTAGCCGCTGCTCCAGCGCCTGCTTGAATGCGGCAGCGGTGCGGTACTCGCGGGTCATGGCTCGATCCCTCCGAACGGCTCCAGCGCTGCCTCGACGGCGGCGAGCTCGTCACGGCTGACGAGCCTGCGTCGGACCGCGTCGAGGGCAGCACCGCGTAGTAGATCCGGAGGGAGATGCTCAGCGGCGCAGTCCTCGAGGGTGCGCAGCGGAGCCGTCGCCGGCACCGGCCCGAACCAGCGCCGCTCGCCCTCGGCGATGTCGCCGTAGTGAAGCACAACCCCATCTGGGACCCGGAGCCGGCGCTTCTGCCACGTCTCGGGCAAGGTGAGGTGCACCTGCGCGGGCAGCAGATCGGAGAGGTCGTGCAAAGCGAGCGCGGTCTGGTGGGAGAAGACGCCCTCCTGCTCGGACCAGAGCCAGACCACCGTGAGATCCTCGTGGTCGCCAGCAGGGAAGTGCACGAGGCGGTACACGCCACGCCGCACACGGACCACGCGTCCGGCACCGAGATGGTGCACGAGCAGCTGCGGCGAGTAGCCGGCCCCGGCAGCCTGCCGCGTCGTGAAGAGGCCGTCTTGGGCCGCCGCGATCTCGAAGAGGTGGTTCCAGTCGGGCGATCGGGCCGTCGCCTCGCTCACACACAAACATTAAGCGAGACTTTAGTTTTGTGCAAGCGGTGTCAGCAGCACGCAGGAAACTTCAGTGAGGCTTTAGTTTTGTGCGGCCATCGAGCTCTCGGAGCGGCGACACACCGAGTTCGTCTACTGAACCGGCCCTTCGCCCGAGCAGCGCGAGAGCTCCCAGCGGTCGACCTCGCAGCGCTTGCGGGGCGGGCACGGGGGCTCTTCGATCCAGCGGTAGCAACCGGCGTCGTAGCGTGACTCCACACGTTGGCCGGGCATCGGAGCGGGCAAACCGATCGCATCGGCAGCTTTGTCGAACACGGCCAGGGCGAACAAGCCGGTGGCCGATTCGTCGGTGACGCACATCGCCTCGAGGACCTGGGTTGCGCACGCTTCGAGCGCGGGGTCGACTTCGCCGGGGCCGAGGTGGACGCGCACCGACTGGGGATCGCCGTACTTGCCGACTTCGACGCTCAGCCACGACCGGCCGGCGACAGGATGCTCCTCGTAGCAGAGGAACAGCTGCGGAATGCTGTCGACGAAGCGTTGTGCAAGTGCGTCGGCGCCGGGACCGAAGGGCTCGATCGTGTCGACACGGATCAGCATCGTGTCGGGGGACGCCTCTCGAACGAAGCCCGAGAAGGTGGTGTCGTCGGCAAAGACGACCTTCGGGCCGTCCTCGGCCGCGGCAGGAGGCTGTGGCTCGGGGGCGACGTCTGGGGCCGGTGTTTGCTTCTCGACGACGGGACCCGCGCCCGCCTCAGGCTCGACCGGCTCAGCCTGGGGCTTGCACCCGAGTTCGGCCACGGCCACGGCCACCACGAGCGCGGACCGCATCGACGTCATGACTCCTCCTCGCGCGGAAACCCGTCCACGAGCGCCCGAATCTCTTCCGGCGACATCGTTTGCAGCTCGCTGTGCGGATGCGCCTCGCGTAACCGTCGCATGAAGCCGCCAAGCTCTTTGCCGTCGAGGCCGGTCCACTCCCGCACGAGACCACCCGAGAACTTGGCGCGCAACGCAATCGCGTCCGCCTCGGCCCGACGTTCATGCTCGAGCGCCACGTCCAGCCTCGCCTCGGGAAACGCTGCCGCGAGCTCGGGCACGTAGGCGTCTCGCTCACGGCGAAACTCCACCCGCTGCTCGATCTTCTCGGCCTCGATCCAAGCGATGAAGCGCTGCATCGTCGGCCGGTTGCGACGCTTCTCCGTCGAGCGGTCGCGGTCGACGTAGGGGGCGACCGAAAACCACGGCGACGCAACGACCCACGTGAACATCTCTTCGAGCGAGGCGAACCCGCGCTGCCAGTGCGGCACGTCGAGCCCGAGAAAGCCGAGAATGCGCGGCCAATCTCGGGAGAGCAGCAGCTCCTTCTTGTAGCTGCCCTGAGAATCGCGTCGGAACACGTAGAGCAGCCCGGTCTCGCCGTACTTGCAGCCGAGGCGCTTGAACATCTTGCCGACCAGGTTGCCCAGGTCGTTGAACGCCAGGTAGTTCGCGGTGGGATCGAGCAGCTCGGTCGCACGGACGAAGTAGTCGACTTGAAACTCGCGATACACGCTGGCCCAGACGTGCCCGGTGTTCTGAATCTCGGTGGCTCCAAGGCCGTCGCGCACCGCCTCCACAAACGCATCGACGCCACCCAATGATTCCACGGCGCCGTTGGAGACGACCACGTCGAGATCGCCGAAGTCCGGCTTGCTCGCGTAGTACCGCGGGATGCGGTAGCCGTCCGGGATCAACCCGTCGAGAAAGCGACGCACGTCCGCTTCGATCTCGAGGTACTCGTCCCGTGGCTTGCGCCCGAGTTTGAACAGGTTGCCGCCCATGTCACCTCCGCGCGAACGACATCGGACGATCGCGGATCCGAAGCAGCAGCTCGATGCGTCGCTCGAGCTGTGACGCCTGGCTGTACTCCTCCAGCCCTGAGACCAGCTCCTTTTCCTCGCCGCCGCGCAGCATTGCCCGCAGCGCGTAGCTCGTCGCCCCTTCGGGAGCCAGCTCGCTTCGCGAAGCCTTGACGTAGAGCTGCTCGACCTCAGTGGATCGGATTCGCGGCGGGCGCGGCCACGGGATCGGCCCGTGTTCGATCGACAGCCAGTCCCGGTCGATCGTCAGGCGCGTCCAGTTCACGACTGTGGTCAATGCCATGTACAGCAAGATGATGCCGACCGTGGCAAACGAGACCCGGAACGGGGCCGGCGCAACCAAGTCCACGAAGGAGTTGGGCGCCAGCCACATCTGGACGGCGTAGAAGTTCCACATCGCCGCGCCGATCAGCGCGACGATGGACTTGGTTGAGAGCCACCGCCACGTGATCCGCACCTGTCCCACGCCCTGTTCGAGCTGGAAGCGCCACGGCAGATCCGACGAGTCCCCTCCGTCCACGGGGCATCGACGATAGCACTCCTGTCAGCAGCCGTTGAGCGTGTCGAGGCTGCTCGCCTCCATCGCGCAGTCGGCCTTGTCCTTGTACTCGAACACGCTGAGGGTCTCGTAGCGCATCTCCCAGACGAAGGCGCATTGCTTGGCGTCGATGCTGCTGCCGTCCTTGCTGGCGAGCTCGTCGGCGTGCTTGCAGACCTCGTCGGGTTTGGCCCCGGTGCACCCGGTGAGGCCGAGGGTGGTGAAGAGCAGCGTGGCTGCGAGTGCGATTCGGTGGTTCATGATTGGTCTCCTGCTTATCCGTAGACTTGCTTGTTGTTCTGCGCCGACCGCTCGAGGCCGAACGCGCCGGCAATACCGTCGAGGTCTCGCTGTGCCGCGGCCACGAACGGGGGATCGTTGATGTCCTCGAGGCTTTCCTCGATCTCGTACAGAAGCTCTTGCGCTGCTTCGCGATGCTCTTCGGCGAGCGAGTGCGTGTTGGCGCGGAACACCGAGAGCAGGTCGATGGTCTCGATGGTCGCGCTCGGGTCGATCTGCCGGGTGCAGATGCGGAAGTAGCGAAGCAGCGAGCGAACCTCGTCTTGCGCGGTGTTGGCCTCGTCCGCGATCTTGCGGCACACCTCGAGGATGTTGGACTCGGCTGCGCCGCCGCCCTCTTCCTCGGCGAGATACGAGCGCGTGTAGTAGGTCAGCGCGCGCTCGTACTCACCCTCGAAGTAGTAGTGCACGCCGATATCGTTGAGCAGGCGACCACTTTGGGTGGGAAAGACATTGGCCATGTGCTCCAGGGCGCGCACGGCTTCGTCGCGCAACTCGGCCTCCTGGAGGTTGAACACGGCGGTCTCCATGCGCTCGAGATCGCCGCTCTGCTGAGCCATCGCCCACTCGGAGCGTGCGGTGCTGCGCTTGGCCTCCTCCGCTTGCGGGTCCTTCTTGCGTCCAAATAACTTCGCGATCAGTCCCATTTCGCCCGGTCGAGAGGGGCAGCGCGGCACGCGGTCGCAGGCGGTCGCGAAGTTTTTTCGAGTTTTTCTGGTTGGCGAGCAGCCGGGCTCAGTTCGTCGGTACGGGGGGCGCGCGCCGGGGCAGCGGGGCGTCCCCGAGCGTGCGCAGGGTCAGCGGCTCGCTCCGATACCCGGCGGCAAAGCCGTCCACCGGCACGGACTAGCGCACCGACGTTAAACAAGAACGGGCCGGAGAATTCCGACCCGTTCAACACCTCTCGGTATCCGCGAGGGATACCACCCTCAGATTCGCCTATTGCCTCGGTGACGCCCCTTCGTTCCGTGCAACCCGTGTTGCGGCAGGGGTGAGGATGATTTGGGCCACACGGCGCGAAAGTGCGGCACCCCGGCTCTAAGCACCCTGCCTTTGAGCACACGCCGTGCCAAACGGTGCGACGGCTGTTCCCACGGGGTTGCGGATGCCGGCGTCGAGGATGATGTGCGGCTTGCCCAACCGTTTGCGTAGGACTGCGCAACCCGATGGGCGGCATCGAAAAAAATCGTCACCCACCATGCTCGTTTTGCCAGACCCACCGTCTTCCGTCATCGACATGAAGCGCTCCCCATGTCTGCTCGTCTGGATGCTGGTCTCAGTTGCGTGCCAGGCCGAGGATGGTGGGCCATCCGGTGGTACCGAGGCCGTCGACAGCACCAGCAACTCGTCGGGCAACGCGGACGAAGGCCCCGACGGTGATGCAAGCGATACGTCGGCGGGCGGGGCAGGCGGTACCGAAGGCGCCGGAACCACCTCCGAATCCAACGACGATGACGGTTCGACCTCCGACGACGGCACGGGAACCTCCGAATCCGACGACACCGCCACCGGCACCGACGGTGGGCCGGTCGTCGACCCCGACGGTGCACTCTTCGTCCGCCCCGACGGGATGAACAGCAACCCGGGGACGCAAGATGCCCCGATGCGCACGATCCAGTGGGCACTCGCGGAGGCAGAGGCGGACCGGAATATCGACACCATCTACGTCGCCGCCGGGATGTACACCACGCGCTACGAAGACGGCGAGCAGATCCGGCTGCTGGACGGGGTCTCGCTCTACGGGGGCTACAGCGCTGACTGGTCCTCTCGCGATCTCGTGAGCTCGCCCAGCGTCATTACCGACGACTCCGCCATGGGCTTTGGCCCGAGCCCGGACAACCCCCACCGCGCGGTGGAGATCCCCGACGACGTCGGGCCGCAGACTGTCTTCGACGGCTTTTCCCACGAAATCGGCGCCGCAGGCCCCTACCGCACCGCGATCTTGGTGGAGGGCGATGCGGTCGTGTCCAACCACCGCATCGAGCCGGGAGCCCCGCAGGCCAACGCGGAGCGGGTCACCGGGATCGAGAATCTGTTCAGCGACGCCACGCTTACCGGCAACCGCATCCTGTTTTCCGTCGCCCCTGGCGAGGATGCCGTCGGGATGCGCGTTGCGGGCTCCGGAGGCGTCGTCGCCAACAACGTCCTCATTCTCGAAGGCGGTGACGACCTTACCGCGATGGACATCCGGGCGGGCGCCCCCACCATCGATCACAACAGCGTGTTCGTCGAGTACGGTCAGGCCATCGATCTGTTCGCCGAGCCGATGGCCACCGTGACCAACAACGCGCTGGAAACCGCCTCGGAGACCAACGGCGTCTGCATCCAGGCCTTCGACGACGACGACGAGCTTTCGATCTTCACCGACAACCTCGTCAACTGCGAGATCGTTTACCTGCGCGTGTTCGGAACCGACCTGGAGGACACGATCATGGGATTCGAGGCGCAGTTCCCAGGATCCTCGGGGAGCGTTCGGACCGCGACCAGTGTCTTCGACCTCCCCTCGGACCTCGAGCTCGACGCCGATGATCCCTGCGTCGCCACCCGCGGCGGCACGCTGCTGCCCGACGTGCCTACGGACATCAACGGCAGCGAGCGTACCGACCCGGTCAGCTTGGGCGCGCACGAGTGGGACGGGGACTGCCAATAGCTGGGCTTTGAACGGCGAGCGACCGACACGACACGCAATCGAGGCGTAGCCCCGATCGCGCTGTTTTCCGACACAGACATTGTTCTCGATTCGGCCCGACCGGGACCCGATTTCGGGTCACAATGGAGGCGGCAGGGGCGGAGTTCTGTAGGGGACGGACCGCCATGGCAAGACAACTCGGGGGGACTATCGGGCTCGCGCTCGTCATCGCATCGTTTGGGTGCGACGACGGGGGCGGAGGACGTGGAGCTGGGGCTGGGTACTTTCCCGGCGGTGGCGTCGGCGCTGACTCGCAGGACGAGGGTGGCGCTGATGAAGGCGAAGATACCGAAGACGACGGCAGCGAGGACACCGACGGTGGGGACGGCACCGGCGGCGGGGACGACAACGACGGGGGAGGCGACGGCGCGCCGAAGTTCGACACGCCCAACGGCAGTGCGGGCGAGGTGCCCGAGCCGACCTACGGGTGCGCCAAGGTCGACTTCGTGTTCGTGATCGACAGCTCGGGCTCGATGGTCGACGAGCAAGACAACTTGCTCGCGAGCTTTCCCGGGTTCATCAGCGCCATCGAAGGCGCGCTGATGAACGACGACTTTCACATCATGGTCGTCGACGCCGGCCCGGTCCTCGGCTTCGGTTGCGAGGCGGCCCTCGGTGCCGGGCAGATCCGCAGCGCCGCGGGACAGGACTGTGGCCTCGGCGGCAAGCGCTACGCGACCAAGGACACCCCTGACCTCGTCAGCGCGTTTTCCTGCATGGCCTCCCGCGGCTACGAGGGCTCGCCGAACGAGGTGACCATGGACGCCCTCATCCACTCGGTGACGGTCGAGAACGGCGCCGGCGCGTGCAACGAAGGCTTCCTTCGCGACGACGCTCTGCTCGTTGCCACCGTCATCACCGATGAGGAAGACGACGCCCTCGACGGGATCATCGGGGACCCGCCGCTGGACGGCAGCTGCGTCCCCGCCGACTCCGACTTCAACTCGCTCGGCAGCCCCGACACCTGGCGGCAAGCGCTCGTCGATGCCAAGGGCGGCGATCCGGAAGCGGTGGTGATGCTCGGGTTGTTCGGCGACTGCGACGTCGGCGGCTCGTGCCCGGGCATGACCCACAACCCCGGTGCGGTCCAGGAGTTCACCGGCGCCGAGCCGGCCCCGCGCCTGCGCGCCTTCGCCAACTCGTTCACCTATGGATCCGTGGGACCGGTCTGCGCCGTGGACTACTCGCCGTTCTTCGCCGAGGCGGTCAGCGTGATCGATACGGCCTGCGACAACTTCGAACCGCCGGGCTAGCCATCGACCGGACGTCGAGCGAAGCGCTCCGGTGGCTGCCCGAGCGTTTGCCGAAAGTCACGGATCAGGTGCGACTGGTCGTAGTAGCCGAGGGTGACCGCGAGCTCGGCCCAGTCCACGTCGTTGCCCGACTCTGCGCGCGCGGCGGCTTCTTGCAAGCGGTAGCGTCGGATGACCGTCTTGACGCTCAGCCCGACCCACTCCGAGAACAGCCGCTGGAGCGAGCGCGGCGGAGTGTCGACGCGTCGGGCGAGTGCCTCGACGCTCGCCACCGCAGGGTCGGCCGCGATCGCAGCCACAGCGGCCTCGGCCTTGGTGATCCGTTCGTCGGCGACCGGTGGGAGTCGCTCCTGCAGGAGTGTCTCGAAGGTCGCCACTGCATCGTCGTCATCGCTGTCCTCGATGCCGACCAGTACCGACAGCGCTACGTGCCATTCGTCGCCGAGGACGCTCCGTACGAGCCGCGTCTGGTCGACGAAGTCCGCCTCGGGCGTGCCGAGCAAGCCTCGCAGTGCGCCCGGTCGCAGCCGCACCGCGAGCACGCGTCCGCGGTCCCGCAGTTGCTTTTCGAAGTAGGTGCGTCGGGGACCGTAGACTTCGATGGCGTCCGCTTCGATCGCCACGTGCGAACCCGGGTGTGGCAGGGTGAGCTGCCGGTGCACCGCTCCCCGAGGCAGGTCCCACCGCACCTGCCAAAACAGCGCCACGAACCCGGTGAGCTCCGGTTTGGGGTGCCAACGCGTGAGTGAAAACCCAGTACTCGGCGGCCGCAACACCCCCCGCGGGGGCGCGCCCGTCGGAGCGGTGGGGATTCGCTCGGCCACGGGCGGAGTATGGCGCAGATTTCCAATCGTCTGAGTACGTATCGTGCCAGGCTCGGGCATGGCTACCGTGAGCGGCACCTTCGAAGTCGAGATGGAACCCGCGCCCGCATTCGACGAAGCTCCGTCGGTTGGGCGGATGCTGCTGCGCAAACGCTTCGCGGGTCCGCTGACGGGAACGAGTCGGGGGCAAATGCTCGCGGTGCACACCGACGTCGAGGGCTCGGCGGCCTACGTTGCGCTCGAGGTCATCGAAGGCACGCTCGACGATCGCGAGGGCACATTCACGTTCGCCCATCTCGGAACCATGTCACGCGGAGAGCCGGGGTTGACGGTGACCGTGGTGCCCGACTCGGGGACGGGCGCCCTCGCCGGCCTCACCGGCACGATGACGATCGACGTCCGCGAGGGCGTGCACCACTACCGCTTCGACTACGCGTTGACCTGATTGCCGTGGCGCGACTGGCCACGCCGCTGTGGGTCGTGGTCAGCCGCGAGATGGAATCACGCCGCGATAGCCATCGGGCGACCGTCAGCCGATCGGTACGATGTCGCAGCGGCTGACGCTGAAACGAGCGAGCTTGCTGCCTCCGGCCAGCTGACCCCATCCGAACCCGTCGAGGGACGTCACCGGCCGGTGTGCAAAGATCTGCAGGTCGATGCCACGCTTGCTGGCGGCGCGCGGGATCGCAAACGAGACTCTTCCGTTGTCGGGCTCGAGCCCGCTGACGACGTGGTCGTAGCGCCCGCCGATCTCGATGTGTGCGCCCCAATGCTTGGCTTCGACGCTCCAGCCAGATGAGGTGGCCGGCGAAACCCGACACGACACCACGTAGTCGCGGTTGGCGGCGGCGACGAGGTGCACGCTGAAGTAGCTCCCCGTGATCGTGACGTCGGCATCCGTGGGAAAGTCCGGATGCAGCGGGTCGTGCTGACGGTGAATGTCGTCGAGCGTACCGGAGTCGGTGATCGCCGGGCCCGTGCCGCGGACCCGTCGGAGGCTGCCGCCCGAGTCCACGCTGGCGATCCCGTCGGGGTGCGCGTCCACGCGGACGGCTTCGGCGTCGGGGAAGGTCATGTAGGCGCCCGCGCCAGCGTACGGGCGGCGGACCGTGAGCGTCGTGGCGCCCAAGACATCATTGCCGTCGGTGTCGATCGCGAAGCGGCCGGCGACCTCCGCCACCGCGGCGTCGTTGAGCGGCTTGGGCTGTTTGAGGTCGTTGAGCAGTCGCCGGTCCAGCGAGCGCGTCCGATTCGGGATCGGCTTCAGTGCCTTGGGCACCGACTTGGTCTTGGGCGCGGCGCCGGCCGGTAGCTTGGGGCCGGACTTGGAAGGCACCTTGTGCGTCGACTTGGGGGTCGGCAGCGCGCTCGGGGCCGCATGGGCGACGGGCAGGGTCAGGGGGAGCAACGCCACGGCGGCGAAGACCCGTGCACGGCGAACGAACTTGGTCATGCGGTGGCCGTACCGCGAGGCTCCGATTCGTTCCCATCGCGGCTACGACCCAACCGTCCACTCGTGGTGGCACGAGGCGCACCGCCAGGAGCGCCGGTGCCGATTGTACTCGTGCACGATGCCGTTCTCCGACACGCGTTGGTCGTAGACCCCGTCGTTCTCGATGGCGAGCAGCTGCCCGCCCAGCCAGGTCCTGCACTTGGGACACCGGCGTAGGCGGGCGTCGACGAGCACCACCGTCGCGCTGAAGGCCGCCAAGGTCCCGAGGGCGACGGTCCACTGACCGGCGAAGAGCAGACTGGCGGCGAAGATGACCAGCAGCAACCCGAAGGCGAGAACCCAGGCCCGCGTGAAGACCGAGGCGACGCGTGTCCGCAGCCCTGGGCCCCGCTCGATGGCGCGCTTGCGGCCGTAGTTGGGGTCGATCCCGTGCTCCGCCCACTTGCCGAACAGCCCCATCTGGATTTCGGGTGCCAGCGCTTCGGCAGCCTGCGTGCTGATCATCGCCATCAACAGGACCTGATGCGCGCGCGGTCCAAAACGCGGCGCGTCGGAACGCGCGAGCAAGCTGCCTACCGTGTGTGCGTTCGGTCCGCCGTGCTGCACGGCGTCCGCCAGGCCCTCGGCAACCGCATCGGAGACATCGGTCGGAGCGTCGACGAGCTGGGCAAGCGCCGACTTCCGCGCGGTTTTGGGGCCGCGCAGCAGCCCGTCGAGCAGATCGCCAACGGAGACATCAGGATTCGGCGGGGTCATCGCTCCAGTGAGCGGGGCTGGGTTCTTCACCCCGCGTCGGTGGTGGTACCGGCCCCGGTCGTTTCGTTCCCCTTCGACGACCGGTTGTTTGCGCCCGACGCCGGCACGGGTCACGACCCAACCCACTGTAGTGTGAGCACGCCCGATTCGGTTTAACTGCTCGCTCGAATTATCGACCGCATCGATCGATTCGTGTCGCCGCGGGCATCCGTTTCGTCGGCCAAAAAATACCCTCGCGGTCGCGTTGCCGCGGTTGTGTCTGCGCGTCATGATGCTCGCGTGGTGAGGGACAGGCGGCGTCGGCTCGGGCCGTGGTGTGCGTTGGTGGTCTGGGCAGCGACGGCCTGTGCTGCCGACGGCGAGCCCCGCGACACGGCATTGTTGACCGGCTCCGACGACGGCGATGGAGGCACGACCGAAGTCGAGCCCGGCAACGACGATGGTGGCGTGGGCGACGACGGCTCCGGCGAGTCCGACGAGGGCGGGGACGACACGACGACGGGTGGACCCGACGACGTCAGCACCAGCACGGACGACGGCATGCCGGACACCGGCGGCACCACCGGAGTGGTCAACGACTGCCCTTGGGTCGAGATCGACGTCGGTCCCGGCTCGACCCTCAACGTGCGACCCGATCCGTCGACCGCCAACGCGCCCGTCGGGTCCTTGTCGCACGGCGCCGTAGTGACGGTGCTCGACGAGGTCGTCGGTGAAGACATCGATGGCAACGACACCTGGTACGAGATCGAAAACCCCTTCGTGCAGGGATTCGTGTCCGCAGCCTTTGCGACGTGCACGCTCGAGGAGCCGCCCGAGATCAACCCCGATGGTTGGTATCTGCCGCTCCCGTGCGGGATGTCGGCGACGATCAGCCAGGGGAACAACGGCAACACCAGCCACCAAGGCAACTCGTTCTACGCGTTCGACTTCGCGGTGCCGCTCGAGACGCCTCTGGTTGCGATCGCATCGGGCACCGTGTTCGACACGTTCGACGAGACGGGTCCGGGCGACCCCTGCTACAGCGGCGGCGACTCGTCGTGCGTCAACTTTGCCAACTACGTGATCCTCCAGCACGCGGATGGCACCAAGTCCACATACCGCCACCTCAATCAAGTCGACGTTGCGGTGGGCGATGTCGTCATGGTCGGCGAGCCCGTTGGACTGTCGGGCAGCACGGGCTGGTCCACCGGCCGCCACGCGCACGTCATGCGCATGGAGGACTGCGGCGGCAGCTTCTGTCAGTCGATCCCCCTCGCGTTCGACGACGTGGCCGGCGATGGTGTTCCCGTCACCGGCGACAACGTGACCTCGGGCAACTGCCCGGGGTGACGCGTGGGGGTGTCCCTAGCCGACGGCTTTCGATTTGGGGGTCCAGACTCCCCGCAGTGCCTTGCGCCCGATGTCTGCGCCGAACAGCGGGGTCTCCTCGTCGATGTGCTGCTGGAACGCGGTGTCCTCGGGGGGGATGTCCCGGTTGATCTCGGCCACGCGCGCTGCGAATGCCTCGTTGTCGGTCTCGACGACCACGTTGCAGGTCAGCTCGCTCGTGCCGTCGTCGACGCGCGCGACCTTCAGCTCCCATGTGATCTGGGCGAGCACGAAGACCTTGTCGTCGAGCCACATCACGGTGTTCGGCGACACGCCGACGACGTGGTCTCGCTCGGCCGTCTTCTCGACGTAGTGCTGCACCATGAAGAAACCGCCGACGACTTCGACGTTCATCGAGACGCGCTTGCCGCTGGGCAGGGTGCCTTGGGCCGCGCTCTGATGGCCGCGGGCACACGCCGCGTACTCCTCCGAGGTGAGGGTGAACATCCAGTCGCCCAGGTCGATCGCCTCGAGGGGCGCCGAGATGACTGACTTCGCAGTGGCTTGTCCGACGTGAATCATGGTTTCGTACCCTTTGGTACGAAAGGCATATTCGTCCCGGAGGACCCCGTCAAGCAATTTCGTACCGAAAGGTCCGTAAATGATGCCGTAGACAGGTCGACGCATCAGCAGCGCGATCAGGACGTCACTGACGAGAGCGTCGCCGTCCCTCAACGAGGGGGAAACAGCCGCTCGACCTCGAGCTCGACGGCGGCAAAGGGCTCGATCCTCGCCGTGTCGCCATCGCCCCAGCTTCCGAGCTCCGCCCACTCCCCCTCGCGAAGCACCAGAGCTTCGAGGGTGCGTTGGCTCGGGTCGACGATCCAGTAGTACGGGACGCCGTACCGCGCATACAGACGTCGCTTGGTTACGCGGTCGTGTGCGGCGTTGCTCGGCGAGATGATCTCGCAGACCCAGTCCGGTCGAACGTCGACGGGGAGCTTGCTCCACGGGTCTGCTAGGCGGTCGCGCCGCCAACCGGTGAGATCGGGTCGCACGATGTCGTGCTCGCCGAGTCTGACATCCACCTCCGGCACGATCCACCATCCGCCGGGCCCACCTCGGCCATCGTCGTCGTCGAATGGGCCGCCTACGAAGCGGCCGAGCGCTCGCTGGGCCCGCCCGTGCTCTGGAAGAGGGCTCGGGGCCGTACGCACGACGCCAGCGATGACTTCCGCAACCACCCCCTCCTCGAGACCTTCGAGGTCGGCGTAGGTCGCGAGCGCGGCCGCCGTATCGTTCACGATCCCAGAGTACCGCATGTACGGCGGTCTCGTGGACAGTTGCTGAGGGTCTTGGTTACGCGGTCGTGCGCGGCGAGTACCGGATGGTCTCGGTCGAGGGGGTCGGGGCGACCAACGTCGTCACCCACACTGCGCCGGACGCCACGGGTCCCTGGTCCAAACCGCGCCAACTCATCCGTCCGCCCGAGGCCGAGCAGCGCCGCGCAGGTGCGCCGAAAACCCGCCGCGGGGTGAAACCGGCCTAGACCGGCGCGGGTCTTGTCCACGTCGTGAAGAGTCGCCGCCGCTGCCCGGTCGCCATCGCGTTGCTCATGGCGTCTTCGGTCGCGTGTGCATCACCGCCGTCTGTGGATACGGAGCGCCCGGCAACCGCGGAGCGGACCGGCCAGAGCGCGGAAGCGGCCCCGGAGCCTCAGCCCGCAGTGGAGTTGCCTACGGGCACACTGCTCGTGGCCGACAAGCAGAGCGCCAAGCTGCACATCGTTGCGCTTCCCGAGCGCACTTCGGTGGCCACGTTGCCCACGGGCGACGGGCCGCACGAGATTGCTGTCAGCGAAGACGGCGCGCTCGCAATCGTCACCAACTACGGCGGGTTCACGGCCGGCAACTCGCTCACGGTTGTGGACCTCGAGGCAGCGACGGTCACGAGGACGGTCGACCTCGGAGAACATCAACGGCCGCACGGGGCTCGCTTTCGTCCTGCGAGTCACGAGGTGGTCGTCACGTCCGAGGTCAGCCGGAGCGTGCTCGTGGTCGACGCCGCCGACGGGACCATCCTGTCCACAGTCGGAACCGAGCAGGATGCCTCGCACATGCTCGTGCTTTCGCCCGATGGACGTCGGGCGTACACCGCGAACGTCGTCGCCGGTACCGTCTCGGAAGTCGACCTCGAGCAGGGCAAGCATGTGCGCACCATTGCCGTCGCGCCGATGTCCGAGGCCATCGCGATTTCCCCGGATGGCAATCAGCTGTGGGTCGGAAGCAACGCGGAACACAGCATCAGCGTCGTGGATCTCGGGGTGGGCAAGGTCGTGGACACGCTCGATGCCCCTGGAGTTCCGATTCGCGTCGAGCTGGATCGGGAGGGGCAGCGAGCGGTGGTCACAGCAGCGGAGGCCGGTGCTGTGTACCTCTTCGACGTTCAAACCCGCGAGCGGGTCGGAACCGTGGAGCTCGAGCACAGCCCTGTTCCCGTCGGTGTGGCGCTCGCTCGCGACCTGGCGTTCGTATCACTTGCCCGCACAGGGCAAGTCGCCGTGATCGACCTGAGCGCGGCTGCAGTCCTCTTACGAATCGACGCGGGCCTGGGCCCAGACGGCATTGCATTCGTGCGCGGCTGAGGTCGATGCTGGCGCAGCTTTGGCGATCTACTCCGCCGGCGCGCCCTTGGCGGACAGGATGAACGCGCGGGCGAAGATGTCGGTGAGCATGCCGTCGCCTTCGAAGGGCAGAAACACGTCCGCGACTTGCTCTCGCTCGCGCTTGCCGATCTTGAGGACCAAGGGGGCGTCGCTGCCGTCGCGTCGGACGTTGCCGCTGCCAAGATGAACGCGATAGGGGCCGCCCGGTCCCTGGACGACGAGCCACTGTTCATCGAGCGTCGCGTGCTCGCGTAGCGTTGTACGGGGAAGCACGTGCTCCACGATGGCCCGTCGCGTTTGCCCGGCGGGCGCGAGGTCTCCCCAGGCGCCGCGGTCCCAGTACTCGCTCCACGACTCTTCGGCTCGGCCATCCCACGTCGGATCGTTGGCAGATCGGA
>Ga0207422_1002469_pt1 | contig 24173 bp, 31 predicted proteins | sample MarCyaLeptolynsp_FD_187757 | JGI IMG/M metagenome (GOLD analysis project Ga0207422, IMG submission 187757) | Marine cyanobacterial communities from Panama - species 1 Leptolyngbya sp. (SPAdes) | ecosystem: Environmental > Aquatic > Marine > Unclassified | place: Panama: Panama City | collected... | reverse complement strand
GGTTATGATTTGACCAAGTGCCGAAAATGCAGACTCAGAGCAGATGGATTAATCGCCCGAAAGGCTTGAGATCTTCCTGATAAGTCGTTCGCGAAAGGCTGGGTTCGCGTCTGATGCCAGGCAGAGAAAGACGCCGATCAGCGCCTGTTTTCTAAATCCATCCAAATCAAAATACCCGTTGGCCCAATCCTGCCGCGCCAGGCGATAACAACCGTAGATCTGGGGCCCAAGCACGTCCGGTTTGATTCGGCCCAACAGAAGTCCTTCCTCAACAGCATGCATACAGGCTTCGATCGGTTGTTGGACAAAATGAGCGAAGATGCCCTGACCCGAACTCTGCTCGAACAAACCACTTCGATCACCGGCTATGAAGGCCGCGCGGAAGAGCGCTTCATCCGTGGCGAAATGGTCCGCCAAATCGTTGATCTGTTTCGCAAACGATTCTTCAACGGGCCCCGCGCTGGCCTGGTCCTGGATGATCCTTAGTTTTACCAGCATTTCGTCGATAATGACGGTTAGGATTTCATTCTTGCCGCCCACCAGGTTGTAAATTGTCGGCACGGTCAGCCCGGCACGTGCCGCCAGGTCGCGAATTTTGAGCGCCTCGAAGCCCTCGTCCGCGATGAGGACGCGTGCTTCGCGCAGGATCGCCTCCCGGCGTTTCGCCATGTTTTTTGAACGCGTGCTTTCGCGTGAACCAAGAGTATCGACAGCCATCTGGATTCCTTAAGTCGATTTTCCAATTGACACAAGAATTAAACGATGTTTAAATTTAAACAACGTTAAAACAAACGAAGGACGCGGTTATGTCTGACCCTTATTACATGGATTCCATCGAGGCCTGCGCAGCTCACTATGGCGATGATGCCGACGCGATGCGGGAATATTTGATCTCAGGGCATAAGCGCGCAATGGCGTTGGACAATCGAGGCCCCATCGAATTCGACGCAAATGGTAACCTCGCGAAACACATTGTCGACGCCTATAAGAAGTATGGGTTCTACGTGTTCACAGGAGTCCTGCACCAAGACGAGCTGGCGGACATCAAGCAGGATCTTGCCGAGATGAAAAAGCGGTTCCCCGTCGGGCCGGGCGAGAAGCTAACAGCCGATGGTGCTCCCGCCCTTGGCGCGGATTGCACGACAACAACGCTTGTATGGTCTAAACCCCTGGGTGATCCGCTGGGTGGTTCAACCCTTGCGAATGGGCGGCATCAGGTGAAGCTGCTCGAACCGAAGGCCGCTGATGATGCACCGGCTGCTGCACCGTTTATTCTGCTCGGCTCGCTACAATTCTCTGAAACCTGTCTTCGCGTCTATGGTCACCCGCAATTGTTGAAAGTGGCAGAGGACATTAACGGCAAGGATTTCGCGCCATTCAATGAGAGCCTTTTTATCAAAGAGCCCGGCATCGGCGCGGCTGTGTCCTGGCATCAGGACGGCACCACACACTGGGATAGCGATGACTTTGATGATGGCATTCACGGCTTCAATTTCATGGCCCAGGTGTATGGCAGCACAGCTGTGAATGGCGTCTGGGTTTTGCCTGGCAGCCACAAACTCGGCAAAGTCGACATCAAGAAACTGGTCGAAGAGTCTGGCAGCGAGCGGATTGCGGATACAGTCCCACTGGTCTGTGACGCAGGTGATGTCGTCATGTGCAATCGCCAGCTGGTGCATGGCTCTTTCGCCAATACCGGCTTCGAGCCGCGCATCACGGTGAATATGGGTTTCCATCGCCGCAGTTCGGTCCTGGGTGTGACGGGCGCGGGCACGCACAGCGCCGTTCAGGTCTTTGATGAGGACTTGATCGCCAAACGCTCTGAAGTCATCGGCTTTGGCATCGATGCCCGCCGCAAGCGTTTCCCGAATGAGACGCCGTATGAGTACCAGCCTTTCGTCGAACAAGGGCTCTCATATGAGTGGAATGAAGATGCGAAAGCTTCGCTCCACGATTACAATGCTCTGGATCTGAGCATATAGTCCAATCCGTAAAATCAGACTGCGCGCGACGAGCTTTCAGAACAAGCGCGCAGTTTTCCAATCATCTTTAGTCGAGACCGCGTTCATGACCCACGCTGCAACCATCCTCGCCATGCATTCCGAGATGCACACTCTGTTTCCGAACCGACCAGAACGGTGGAACTGGATAGAAACCCAGGGAGATGTCGAGACCACCATCGCTAAGCGCGGCGCCGACATTGATATTCTACTGTCGGCGAGTATCGAAAAACTCGACAAGGCGATGCTCTCTCGCTTTCCAAATCTCAAAATGGTCGCGTCCGTATCAGCGGGTTTCAGTAATATCGATCTCGACGTGTGTCGCTCGCGCGGGATCGCGGTCACCAACGCACCGGGGATGAATTCGGGCGACGTGGCTGATCTCGCCGTTGCGATGATGACGTCACTCCTGCTCCGTATCCCTCAGACGCACGAATACATCATGAAGGATCAGTGGGGCGGGGCGGCACCACCGCTGCGGCACTCGATCCGCAACATGCCTGTTGGCATTGTCGGCCTTGGTTCAATTGGCAAGGAAGTGCTCAAACGGTTGTCACCTTTTGGCGTCGAGCTGAAATGGTGGGGCCCGCGCCCCAAACCCGACATTGAAACGCCCTATGTCGACACACTCGAAGACCTGGCAGAACAGTGCCGTGGACTGGTCGTCTGCTGTCGCCCGGACGAAACCACGCGCAATCTTATCAATGATAACATCCTCGATCGGCTCGGCGCAGATGGCGTTCTTGTGAACGTCTCCCGTGGCAGCGTTGTGGATGAAGGCGTGCTGATCGAGGCATTGAAGTCGAACCGGCTGGGCGGTGCGGGCCTCGATGTGTTCGACCCTGAGCCGACCAGTAGCGCGCGCTGGGCGGATGTTCCGAATGTCATTCTGACTCCGCATCAGGGCGGCGCAACTTTTGAGACACTGTTTGCTCAGGCGCAGCTGGCCCAATCAAACATAGAGAATTTCATCGACGGCAAACCTCTGCTTTCCAGCGTGACTTGATCGTCACCGCGGGTGCAGAATCAGACGGCTGAAGCGGCCATGCTCTTTGCCCACTCTCGGGATCAATCAGATATCGCGCGAGCCGACGCTCATGTCTGCTCCGACGCCGAACGCAGGCACCGCCCATCCTCACGTTCCTCACATGCTCCGGATCGGCGTCTTGCGCACCGCCGGCTGCGGTTTGCCGGCGCCTTTGCCATAGCCGTGCTTTTTCAACAGGCCGCGGAACTGGTGATAGCTGAGATCGAGCGCCTTGGCCGCCTTGCCCTGATGGCCTTCAAACATGGACAGGGCGGTGTCGATCAGGCTGGTCTCGAACAGCCGTGTCTGGTCTTCGAAAGAGATGTCGAGCACTGGCGGCGGTGGGGCTATCGGGGCTGAGGGCGGCGCATCTGCCGCTATGCTCGGCGTCTCGGACAGGTCTCCCGCAGGCCGCCAGGGCGAGGCAAACGGGTCAAGCGCCGCGGGATCGAACTGGACCGGATCGGTCTGGTGCTCGGAGATGGCGCGATAAGTGATGCGCTGGGCGAAATTGCGCAGCTCGCGGACATTGCCTGGCCAGGCATGCGCTTCCATGGCGGCGATGGCGGAGGGGGCAAAGCCGGGAAAGTCCTCGGCCATCTCGCGCGCCATGCGGCGGGCGAAGAAGTCTGCGAGCAGGGAAATATCGGCGATGCGGGCGCGCAGCGGCGGCAAGGTGACGACATCGAAAGCGAGGCGGTCGAGCAAGTCGGCGCGGAAGTCGCCCTTGGCCGCCTTGCTGGGCAGGTCGACATTCGTGGCGGCGACAACGCGAACATTGGTCGACAGGACTTTCTCGCCGCCGAGACGCTGGAACTCGCCGTATTCGACCACGCGCAGCAGCTTCTCCTGAACCTGCATGGATGCGGTGGCGATCTCGTCCAGGAAGAGGGTGCCGCCATCGGCAAGCTCGAACCGGCCGAGACGCCGATCGGTGGCCCCGGTAAAGGCGCCGCGCTCGTGTCCGAACAGTTCGCTGTCGAGCAGCTGTTCCGACAAGGCGGCGCAATTGACTTTGACAAAGGGGCCATCCCAGCGCCGCGAGAGGAAATGCATGCGCTCGCCGATCAACTCCTTGCCAGTGCCGCGCTCGCCAATGATCAGGCACGGCCGATCCAGCGGCGCCAGGCGGGAGACATGTTCCTGCGCTTCCAGCCAGGCTGGATCTTCGCCAATCAGTTGCGGGGTCTGGCTGCTGATCATGAGGTCAATATAGCGAATTAGCTTCGTCAAAACAACTAAAATAAATGAGTAAAAACACTAAAGCGACTTAAGCGAATTCAGCGAAATCAAGAAAAAACATAGTTAAAACAATGTGGTATGAATTTAATTCAAAACTGGCACGGTCCTTGAAATGAAACTGGCATGGCGGCCAGAGGGGTCGCTAGCTAGAAGGATAAAAACAATGACTGAGCGCTCTTACGACAAAGGCTATGACGACACTCGTTATGATCAGGCCCGCCGTGAGAGTGGCCGCTTTGGCCGCTACCTCTCAACCCGTTCGCCGGAGACATGGATGTTCTTTGTCGCTGGCGTCTTTCTCGGCGGATTCTTCTTCTAAGAGCTGAAAACAGCCAAAAGAACCCGCGTTTCCTCCCACTCCCAACGAACCCAAAAGATACAAGGAAAAAATATCATGGGAATGTTTTCTCGCCTCGGCGACATTATCAACTCCAACATCAACGCGATGCTGGACGGTGCTGAAAACCCAGAAAAGATTGCGCGTCTGATGATCCAGGAAATGGAAGACACGCTTGTCGAAGTCCGGACCGCGGCGGCCCGCGCGATGGCTGACAAGAAAGAAATGGAGCGCGAGATCGCGCATTACACCAACATCCGCAATGACTGGGAAAACAAAGCCGGTCTCGCCATCGACAAGGGTCGCGAAGATCTCGCTCGCGGCGCCCTGATCGCCAAGAAAAAGGCCGAGCAGGAAATCACTCGCCGTGAAGAGGCGATGGATCTTGCCGAAGAAGCCTTTCACAAGCGTCAGGATGATCTGACCCGTCTGCAGGCGAAGCTGGATGAAGCCAAGGCCAAGCACCGGGCGCTGATGATGCGCCGTGAAGCTGCCGAGCAGCGCATCCGCGTCCGCACCCAGACTTATGACACCCGCGTTGACGACGCCCTGGCCCGGTATGCCAATGTCGAGCGCAAAGTCGACGAGCTGGAAGCCTATGCCGAGACCATTCGCGGCGTCGAGCCGACCCTGGAGCAGGAATTTGCCGCTCTTGAGCGCAATGACGCGATCGAGGAAGAGCTGAGCGCGCTGAAAAAGAAACGCGCGAAATCTGCGCCAAAAGCTGCTAAGCCAGCTGTCAAGAAGGAGGACTAATCCATGTTGGTTCCCTTCATGATCCTGGCAGGCTTTATGACTGCCATCACCGCGCCGGGCCTGATCGCCCTGCACCTGGAAGACCGCCGCAAGGCAAAAGCTGAGGCTTCAAGCTGATGGAAGAAGAGTTCGTCATTGCGATCGTGGCGATTGGAGCGATCTTTATCGTTCTCCCCGCCATGATCTTTCACTACGTCACTTTGTGGCGAAAGCAGAAGACCCTGATGCCGGACGATGAGCGCATGCTCGAAGACTTGTGGAGATCAGCCCGCTCGATTGAGCGCCGGATCGAAACCATCGAGGAATTGCTCGATGCTCAGGAAGACGAGGAGCCCGCTCGCCGCCGCCGTCCACTCTCGCCCAGCCGGTTTGAGGATTAGACGATGACTTATAGCAAACGACACCACCGCCCTTTACGCGACACCATTCACGGAGAAAGAGAAGACGACATGTTCCGTTCACCCAACCCAAAACGCTTTTACCGGTCTCGGACTGACAAGGTCTGGCTGGGAGTTTGCGGCGGACTGGCAGAACGGTTCGGATGGGAACCCGCCCTGGTTAGAATCCTGACAGTACTCGGATTTTTCCTGGTCGCTGGCCCGTTCATTCTCTTTGCCTACATCATCACCGCGATGATCACGCCCAAGGAACCGTATGGGCGCCCTAATTTGGCCCCAGAAGAGGAGCAGTTTTGGCGCAATGTTTCTGATCGGCCGCGAGTTACGGCATCGGGGCTGAAATATACATTCATGGATCTCGAGGATCGGCTGCGAAATATCGAGCGCAGCGTGACCAGCGAAGAATGGCGCCTTAAAAAAGCGTTCCGGGATCTGGAACAGAACTAATAAATCGGTTACAACTGTAACCACGGATCAGGCAACACAAGGACTAAAGGGGGAGAACCCATGACACGCAAGGCCATCAGAAGCGGGATCCAGACCGGACTACTCGTCGCTGCTGCCCTGACCGTCGCCGCTTTTGCAAGTGTGAAGGATGACGGTGTGAAGCTCGCAGCGGGTGGAGTTGAGATGACCCTCAACGCCTCGTTCGACAAGGGACTGGAAATCAGTTTCATCGCTCCGGAATAGAGAGAGCGCTTTCCGAACCCCTGTTTCGGTGAATCACTCTCTCTCCCTGAACGCACATCTTGAGAGCACCGGAGCAGGTACAATACCCCATCTCGATGGGGGGAAAGTCTCGCAGCACGCTGTGGGGCTTTCCGGCGTAGAAGACGATCTGAACAATTTTCTCCAAAATCAGCCAGATGCTGGCCGGTCCGAATGAACGGGCCGGGGCAATGTCTTCGGTGCGTCAGGCGGCGCATTTCGCGTCAGAATCACGCAAGAATTAACCAAAAAGGACAATCTCACGCATCTGTGTGGTCGTTTTTTCATTTGTTTTGTGCCAAATGGCCCGGAAGTGGCATAAGTATGTGGCATGTCAGACAAGCGTATTCTTCTGATCATCGGTGGCGGGATTGCTGCCTATAAATCGCTGGAGCTCATCCGTGAGCTGTCCCGGCGCGGCATTCGCAGTCGCTGTATCGTCACCAAAGGCGGTCAGGAATTCGTTACACCACTATCGGTCTCAGCGCTGTCTGGCGAGAAGGTCTTCACGGAATTGTTCGACCTGGATGACGAGGCCGATATGGGCCACATCCAGCTGTCGCGCTCGGCCGATCTGGTCGTCGTCTGTCCAGCGACCGCGGATCTGATGGCCAAGGCCGCGGGCGGCCTTGCCAATGATCTCGCCTCGACCACGCTGCTCGCGACTGACAAGCCGGTCCTGATGGTGCCGGCAATGAATGTCCGCATGTGGGAACATGCCGCGACCCAGCGCAATCTCGAAACCCTGCGCAGCGACGGTGTCGAAGTCATGGATCCAGACGAAGGTGACATGGCCTGCGGAGAGTTTGGGCCCGGCCGTCTGCCGGAACCGCTGGCCATTGCCGACCGGATCGAAGCCAAACTCAATGGTAGCGCCGTGCTCTATGGGCTCGAGCCAAAGCCGCTGGCCGGACGCCACGCTCTGGTTACCGCCGGCCCGACCCGCGAGCCGCTCGACCCGGTCCGGTTCCTGTCCAATCATTCCAGCGGCAAGCAAGGTTATGCGATTGCTGGCGCCCTGGCCGCTGCGGGCGCACGTGTGACGCTGGTGTCCGGACCCGTCTCGGTTCCGGTTCCAGCCGGCGTGGATCTGGTGCCGATCGAGACCGCACGTGAAATGCTTGAAGCCTGCGAGGCCGCGCTGCCAGCTGACGTCTTCATCTCAGTCGCCGCCGTCGCCGACTGGCGCCCGAGCCGCGCCGCAGCGAAGAAGATGAAACTGAAGGAAGGCGAGGGCGATCCACATCCAACCCTGGAACTGTCTGAAAACCCGGACATCCTTGCGACCTTGTCGCGTAAGAAGAAACGCCGTCCGCGCCTGGTTATCGGCTTTGCCGCCGAGACCCATGATGTCGAGGATCTGGCCGTCGCCAAGCTGAAACGCAAACGCTGTGACTGGATTGTCGCCAATGATGTCAGCGGCGATGTCATGGGCGGCGCGATGAACCAGGTGTCCCTGGTCACCCGTCAAGGCATCGAAGACCGCTGGCCGCGCATGACCAAAGAAGATGTCGCGGTCCGACTGGTCGCCCGGATCGCGGACGAATTTGGCGACGAAGCGGATCAGATCGCGGCACAATAGATTTCACAATACTCACTGACGAGTCGTGCTAGCCTTCCCGTACAACCGTGGGAGGACACCTAATGGCACGCCCGATTCCGACCGATGAGACGCTGCTTGCGACCATTTACAAACGCAATCTCAAGGCCTTCTCCGACTGGTCCGAAGAGAACAAGACGCGGGTTACCAAGATCTGGGTGCCGATTGATATTGACGCGCTGGGCAAGAAGTTTGGCTGCGATCCCGACCTGATTTTCGGGCGGCTCTATTATCACATGAACGAGAAATACGGCTCCAGCACAGGCGACGGCCAGGATGTGAACTTCTTCAACATGCGCCTCGCCAATGACCGCCATGTCGTCAATTTCCCGCTCCTGACCTCGGTACTCGCGGACCTGCAGGACAATCGGAAACGGTTCATCATCTCCACCCGTTTGGCGGCTCTGTCGCTGGTTGTGTCCGCGATTTCGATTGGAATTGCGGTGATGACTTGAGGTTGCCGCGCAGAACGGACAGAGCACGGGGTATGGTCGTGGGTGGCGAGTGTCTGATGAGGGGCGAGTTTAAGTCGCTGAACTGTTGTATTTTCGCGTAGGGTGAGAAGTTGACTGCAGGTTAGAATACTCTCTCGCTTTTTCGAACGTTGGAAACCAGGCCGTTAGTTTTCCTGCGTCAGGACAACCAAAAGCACAGCAAAGAGCGTGGGGAACGGCAACAAGATGAGCACTGTTTTGATATCTCTTTTAGAGATCCTGAAAAGTCGCTTCACTTTGTTTCTTCCACTGGTTTAGCAACGAACGGGGGCATCTGTTGAACGTCAAAATTTAGAGGCTTCTATTTATCTGATACCAGAATCTCCACGTCGGCCCAAGATACTCCACCTTCCAATCTCCAACTGAACCGCGCGTCAGCTCCTTCAAATTTTGCTCTATTTGATATGTTGAGTTCTGACCAGGAGCCGAAATCCCCTCCTAACCCAAAGCAGACCTAAATCCCCACCTCGATCCTCAGAGCTCCCCACGGCTTGCCCGTGGGGTCCAGCTCGGGTCGGTGCGCCTGGTCATTGGGGGTAAGCGGGAGAGATGGGTCCCACGGTCTCACTGCGTTCGCCGTGGGAAGCGTGGGGGAGGTGCGGGCGGATAACGATCCCTGTCATCCCGGAATTTTCGCGCAGCGGAAATATCCGGGACCCAGGCCGGGCGCGCAAAGCTGGGTCCCGGCTCTGCGCTGCGCTCCGGCCGGGATGACAATTTAATTGTTGCGCTCCTCTAATGGCCACTCCCCACCCAACGCAGACGCGTCGAACGTGCTTCTCAGCGCGATTCAAGCCCTCCAAGCTCCGTCAGTTCTCGTCGCACTTGACTCATGGCCCCGACTCCGTCGCTTTGCGAGGGCATGACTGATGTGACTGTTGCTGTGCGGCCTTTGCCGCATTTCGAGGGGCTGGATCTGCCTGCTTATGAGACACTTGGCGCAGCGGGGATGGATGTCCGCGCCGCGGTGCCGGAAAGCGAGCCCATGGTGCTCACCCCCGGTGATCGGGCCATGGTGCCCACCGGGCTCAGCGTGGCCATCCCGCAAGGCTATGAGATCCAGATGCGGCCGCGCTCAGGGCTCGCCGCCAAGCATGGGATTACCTGTCTCAACACGCCTGGGACGATCGACAGCGATTATCGCGGCGAATTGAAAGTAATCCTGATCAATCACGGCACCGATGCGTTCACCATCGCCCGGGGCGAGCGGATTGGTCAGATGGTGCTCGCGCCCGTCACGCGGATCGTTTGGCAAGAAGTCGACTCGCTGGACGAAACCGACCGCGGCGCCGGCGGGTTCGGCTCGACCGGTAGATAAATCCTTGCGTTTTTGTCCAGACACGCTATATATCGAAAAACGATAAGAGTCAGGACAAAACAATGGATATCGATAGCCCCTTCACAATGGTGGTGCTGATCGTGCTGATCGCCGTCGGTGCAGGTGTCATCAAGACCTGGATCGAAACCCGTGCGAACTCGACGGCGGACGAGGAAACCAAGCTGCGTATGGAAGACCTGGAACGCGAGGTCATTCGCCTACGCGACCGCGTGAAGGTGCTGGAGAAGATCACCACGGACGGCGACAATCGCCTGCGTGAAGAGATCTCACGCCTGGCTTAGCCCTCGTCCTCATTGCCAAAGCCTTTGCCGATAATGTGGGCGGCATAGGCCGAGACTGAAAATCCGACAATTCCAATTCCGGACGCATATAGCGTTGCGAGGTTCGTGTTGCACTCCGGTCCGCCGTCTGTGCAGCTGCCAAAGTTCAACGTGTAGAACATGTAAATGGCGGTCAGCGCAGCGAACACGGCCAGCGCAAACATCGCGCGCGACAGCCATTTCAGGGCAAGTGCTATCATTCGGATGGGTCCTTCCTGATATCCTCTGAAAGCCAGGTCAGCACGGCCTCGGCGATCTCATCAGGCTTTTCTGGTAGCAAGGCATGTCCAGCCCCGTCCAGCCGCACGCCCGTGACGCGGCTGGGAAAGTCGCGCTCGAGAATGTCGATCGTGTCTTCCGGCGGTGCAATCGTATCCTGCAGCCCCGAGATCACGAGCATTGGCGCCGTGCCGCCAGCGGTCCAGTCTTCCGATGGGGTCGACCGCGTCGCCCCGCCTTGCAGCCGGCCCGTCTCGGCGTGCCAGCCGCGTAACCAATAGTCCGGAATCTCATTTCCATCCGCGAAAAATGCGTAGCGGATCGCGGCTTTCCTTTTGCCAATGGTGAGGCGTGGATCGAAGGACTGGGTCAAAGCCTGCGCCGCCTTGTCAGCGATGGGTTTCTGACCGCCTGACGCGATCAGGATCACGCCTGCGGTCTGGTCATCGAACAGGGTCGCGCTGGTTCGGGCGACGCGGTTGCCGAAGGCGTGTCCGAGGAACACGACCGGGCCGCGCGCGGCGTAGATACCATGAGCGTCTCGCGCCAGGTCGAACAGATCGGGCGTTACACTGGAGGCGACGGAGCGGCCAATTCCCGGGGCCTCGATCATGATGATCGGGTAGCCCGCTTGATTGAGCGCCGCGGCAAGCTCGTTGAAATCGCTGACCTCGCGCCCGGCACTTGCGAACATGACGATGAGCGGACGATCAGAGGCCGGCGCGGTGAGTTCGTAATAGGCCACCGCCGCATTGAGGTTTCCGTCCGGTGGATACAATTGGGAGACATAGGGCGTGCCGACCGCGTCGCGCGCTTTCAGGAAGGGTTGAGGATAGGTCATCGCAATCGCTCCCAGTATCAGAGCGAGCACCAGTCCTGCCAGGCCGAGCAGCCACTTCACGTCTAAATCTCCATCATCGATGCAGGCTGGCACTTGCGAGGTGTCAGGTCAAACCATGCCGGATTTCGGCAACTCCTCGGCGAGAATGTCATACACGATGCGAATGCGTTTGCTGGTGTGCAATTCGCGATGCGTGACCAGCCAGACCGGGACGGGCAGGATGATCTTATCTGGCAGGACCGGACGCACGCGGGGTTCCAGTTGCTCAATGTCGCGGGTCAGAAAGCCGATGCCGAGGCCATTCGCGACCAGCTCGCGCATCACGGTTCCGGCGCGCGAGTTGATGGTGAAATTCGCAGGCGTGAGGCGGAGCCCATGCCGCGCCATTTCATCGATCAGTTCTTCATTGCGATCGAAGCCGATAAAATCTGCGCGTTCGAGATCCTGCAATTGGTCCACCGGCCCGAGCTTGCGCAGATAATCTTCCGAGGCGTAGAGATGCGCTGCCGAGTCGCCGATCAGTTTGGCGATGAGATCCGGCTGCGTCGGCCGTGCATGCCGGATGGAAATATCGGCTTCGCGGCGGGTCAGATCCTGCACTTCATTCGAAGTCACGATATCGAGCGTGATGCCCGGTGCCTGGTCCCGGATCTTGCGGACGATGGGGGGCAGGTAATAAGTCGCCATGGCCCCCGTTGCGGTGATCACGACTTTGCCTTCCACGGTCTGGGACTGGCCTGACGCGGCGAGCGAGACCTGCGTTGCGGCGTCGGCCATGACCCGGACATGTTCGAGCAAGTCGCGGCCGGCCTCGGTCAGTTCCATGGCGCGGCCAGCTCGCTCGAACAGGGTGACACCGAGATCTTCTTCCAGCGCGGCCACTTGCCGGCTGAGCGTCGGTTGCGTCTGTCCGAGCGCGCGCGCCGCGGCTGAGAGCGAGCCTTCCTCTGCCGTCGCGAGGAAAGCCCGGACCTGGTTCCAGTCAAAGGAAATCGCCTGCCAGTTCATGGATTTCTGTATAGGTCTCTTCGAGAAATCTGCAATTCCTGTTCGATCTGCGAATAGTTATCTGCGTCACATGCAATTTGATCATACATGTATCCCGCGCCGCGCGGGATTGGATAAGGAGGCAACTATGCCTGATAAAGCAAAATTCTGGGACGGCACGGCAGAGAAATATGCCAAACAGCCGATCGCCAATCAGGAAGCCTATGAGGTCAAGCTCGACCTGACACGGGAATATTTCACGCCGGACTCCCAGGTGCTGGAATTCGGCTGCGGCACCGGCTCCACAGCGATCCTGCACGCGCCTTACGTGAAGCATATCGACGCCATTGATGTCTCATCGGAAATGATCCGCATTGCCAAGGACAAGCTGGCCCCCGCAGGGATTGAGAATGTCACATTCCGGGTCGCAGACATGGACGGATTTCAGGTCGCACCAGAGAGCTATGACGCCGTTCTGGGATTGAACATTCTGCACCTGCTCGACGACCGGATGGCGGCCATGCGTGAAGTTTACAAGGCGCTCAAACCTGGCGCGCATTTTGTCACAAGCACGGCCTGTTTGCGCGAGAAATGGCTGTTCACCCTAATCGATCCTCTGTTTCCGCTGATGCATGCGCTGGGGCAGTGGCCGAAAGTCTACCGCATCTCCGCAAAACGGTTACAGCGCGACATGGAGGAGATCGGCTTCAAGACGGTGCATTATTGGCAGCCGGAGAATGGCATCGGGGTCTTCATGGTCGGACAGAAGCCCGAAACCGCCTAGACCAGCACGTCATCATCCTTGGCAAACTTGGCCAGCAAATAGGCGTCGTTATCCTCGATCGGCTCGAGTTTGCCGAAGGCGAAGGCGTTGCGGTCCATAACCAGATCCCGCGGGCGCAGCGCGCGTGAGATCTCCAGCCCTTCCAGATTCCGTGCCCGTGAGAAGGCGACATAGGACTGGCCGTGGGCAAACATGCCCCGATCGAGATCGATATAGACCTTGTCCAGCGTCAGCCCCTGCGCCTTGTGAATGGTCACGGCATAAGCCAGCCGCACCGGCACCTGCTTGAAAGTGCCAACCACTTCGCGGGAGACCTTCTTGGTCTCCGGATCGAGCGAGTATTTATATTTCTCCCAGGCCGCCGGTTCGATTTCATATTCGTGGCCATCCAGCTCCACCAGCACATTGCGCCCGGACCAGCCAGACACGGTGGCCAGCGAGCCATTAACCCAGCGGCCATCCGGATCATTCTTGATCAGCATCACCCGGGCGCCTTCTTTCAGTTCCAGATCGGCCTCGGTCGGATAGGTCTTTTCATCAAAGTCGCCCTGCACGCGCGCTTCGAACACTTTCTCCGGGCCAGGCAGGTCATCGAGCCGGGCCTGATTGATCCGGAAGGCGTTGGCATTGTTCGGGGTCAGGACGATATGGGTCTCGCTCGCTTCGACAGCATCCCGGTCCGCGACGACACTGCGCAACACAGATTCGTCCGCCGGGGTTAGTCGCCCCTGGCGCATGGCGCCGAGCAGGGCCAGGAATCGCGGATCTTCCTGGCGGAACACATGTTTCAGGGCAAGCAGGGCAAACTCGGCCTCCTTGAAGGCGGGCGCATTGAAGAAATAGTGGCCGCCATACCGCTCTTTCAGGATCGGATCCTCATCGCCCCGCACCACAGGCGGCAGCTGGTGCAGATCGCCTGACAGGATCATGCGAACACCGCCAAATGGGCGCTTGGAGCCGCGATTGAGCTTCAGGCTGCGATCAATCGCGTCGAGCATGTCAGCGCGAACCATGGAAATTTCATCGATAATGATCGTCTCGGCGGCTTTCATGATCCGCGCGGTGCGCAGGCGTTTGACATCCTGCGGCTCGATCAGGCGTGGCGGGAATTTGAAAAAGCTGTGCAGCGTCTGCCCGCCCGCATTCATCGCGGCCACGCCGGTCGGGGCGAGAACGATGGCACTTTCGCCAGCGTGCTCGACGAATTTGCGCAGCAATGTGGTCTTGCCGGTGCCAGCCCGGCCGGTGAGGAACAGGTTGCCCTGAGCACCGGCGCCCTGGCTCACCCATTTGGCGGGCTTGGCATAGATCGTATCAGGCGTCTCGGCCCCGCTTAGAACAGGCAAATCAGTCATGAGCCGCCAGCCATAGCGAGCTTTGCCGGGCTAGGGAATGTTCTCGCACTGAACTGTGCTGGTCGCCCGGCAGGCCCCGTCCAGGTCCTCGACCTGGGTTTTCGGTTTCGAGGCCAGAATGCCGCCGCGCTCAAAGCAGAGATTGATCGCCTTGACGCGCGCATGTTCGACATAAACGGTCGCGTCCTGATCGCAATTCTGGCTCGGATTGACCTCGATTGTCTCGCTAATCGGAAAGGCTCGCAACTGACGCTGCAAGACCGGAATCGTGAAATCTTCTGGCAGGCCCTGAAACTCGACCATGAAATTGCGGAGCAGCAAGGTCGGATCAGCGATGTCGCGTTCGCTGGGATCAACATAGCAAGTGCCGAGCGTGCGATAGGCATAGCGCTCACCCTCTTGCGCCATGTCTGCGGCGAAGGCGCGTTCGGCGGCGAGGCGTCGCTGGTGGAAGTCAGCGCTGCGCAAGCCCTGATGTGCATCCATGTCGAGTTTCAACCAGTGCTGCCAATGTGCGCTGGCTGTGGCCTCGGTGAAATCCGGGTGCTTGGCCCGCGCTTCGTCGGGTGTACGGATCGTACTTGCGGCCAGATAGGACCAGGCGGCCATGCATCGCATCGGGGTGGCGAGGTTTTCCAGGGACAGGATCACACCGCCGCCATTCTCGTCGTCCAGGCGTTCCGCGGTCGCCACGGGCAGGGTCACATCCTGCCTGTTTTGCTCATAAATGGAGCCTTGTTCGGTCAATGGCGCCGGATCGACAGCCATGCCGTTTTGAGCCTCTGCAATAGAAAATGAGGCGATGCATGCTAGCGCCAGGGGACGCAATCGGGCTAGACGCATGATGACCCTTTTGTGTGAACTCTACTCTCAACACCAATTGGTATGCGGGATTCCAGCGTTTCTCAAGGGTGAAGATAAGTTAAGAGGCGTTAACAATGCAGTTGTCTGAAACCATGACGGAAATGGATGCCTATCTGGAGGCATCGCTGCTGCGAGATGATCCCGTGCTCGAACAGGTGGCAAAGCGGAGCCAGGAGGCAGGACTGGTGCCGCATGCGGTGACACCGCTGCAGGCCGAATTCCTCGCCATGCTTATTCGCATGACTGGCGCGAAACGCATTCTCGAGATTGGCTGCCTCGGCGGATACTCTGCCATTGCCATGGCGCGGGCCATGTCAAACGATGGGTACATCCTCACCACAGAGATCGATACGCGGACCGCCGCCATTGCGCAGGCCAATATCGATGCCTCGGGGTTCAGCGAGCGGATTGATTTGCGCACCGGCCCTGCCATGGAAGTGCTCGACCATCAGGTCGAGGCGGGCGCGGTGTTTGATTTTGTCTTCATCGACGCCGACAAGGTCAATCACAGAAACTATCTCGAAAAAGCCCTGAAGCTGGCGCGCCCCGGGACGGTGATTGTTGCCGACAATATTGTGCGCGGCGGCGGCGTGCTGAACGGGGACAGCGAGGATAATAACATTCGCGGGATTCGAGAGATGCTCGCTTATGCCAAAACCCTGGACGGGATCGAGATGACGGCGCTGCAAACGGTCGGGGCCAAAGGCTATGACGGCATGGCCCTGTTTCGGGTAACCGCCTAGAGATCACGCCAGGTGACATCAACGCCGAGTTCGGCGAACACCTCATCCCAATAATCCTTGAGCGGGCCGCGCTGCATGTCGACATAGCGCGATCGCGGGATCAGGCGGATTTCGAGATCGACTCCGTTCAGACTGTCGCCGAACCGCCGCATGGTTGTGTCGGCGACACTGATGGCGTCCGGCATATTGGCCGGCAGCGAGCCGCCGCCGCCATATATCGTGAACACGTCCGAGTTTTGTAACATGTCCGAGATCATCACGATCCGGCGGGCCGGCGCACGGTCCGAGAAGGCATCTGTCTGGCCAAGACGCGCCAGGGCTTCCAGGACCGGGCTGTTGGGCGCTTCCTTCGGCTCGACCAGGTCCTCGAGAATCGATTCCATCGGTTGGTTGAACTTCTCATTGAAGCGTTCCTCGATCTGCACCGGGTTGCGGAACAGCGCATTGACCTGGTCGCCGCGCCCCGGATTGCAGAGCGAAAACCGCCCCCGCGGGTCGAACTGGCCATATTGATCGAGTTCAAACAGAGTGAACCGCTCGCCAATCTCCAGCCGGTTGCGAGAGCGGCGGATGACAGCGGCGATCAAGTCGGCCTGCTGCTCGCTATACTCATCGGTCTTGTCGATAATCACGGCGGTGTGCGGCGGCAGCTCGTCCGAAATCTCGCACAGGGTCAGCTCATCATAGGGTTCAGGCTGCAGGGCATAGAAGGAGAAGCCGATAATCGCCACGGCAAGACCGGCCAGCGCAAAATTCAGGATCGCCTGATTGCGCTGTTTCTTCTGTCTTGTTCGCCGGCGACGTGCCATGCCCCAAAGCCCCTTCCTATCCGTCTATCTTCGGTTTCACCCGGAACTGATCCACGATCTCATGATCGAGGCCGAACTCGTCTGACAAACCATCATCCGTGGTGCGAAGCAACTTGATATAGGGCGCCACCATCTCGCTCATCGTGCGGTGGATGAGCATCTTCTCCTTTGGCGTCAGATCGCTGCCTTTGACCTCAACGACTTCGTCCTTGATGTCCTCATAGCTGTCCTCGAACATGAAGAGGGCATCGCGCAGCTCGGCGCGGGCACGCTCGAGTCCGCGGGCAGAGTCACTGAAGCCAGGAAACGGCGAGTCGAGGCGTCGGCCTTCAAAAGCCGCGAAGGCGGCGATTGCCAGGCCAAGTGCAAACAGCACCATGGCATCAAGCGAGTGCAAGGCGAACGGGCGACACATCGCGTTGGTCGCGGCGCTGCCAATGGTCTCCCCGAGCGGAGAGCTGAGGATCTTCTCGCACACGGCCGGGTCGACAATGAAGTGCGGTAAGACCTTGGTCGGCAAGTCGGCAGGTAATTCCTGCCCCAGCGCCTGCATATCCAGGATGTTGCGATAATGTGCGGCCGAAAGATTGACCAGGAAAACCAGGGATAGACCGACAATAATCGCGATCAGGCCCATCAGGACATAGAGGTTGCGCCGACTGAATATGTTGACCAGATCCAGCGGCATGGAAATGTGGCGCATGCCCCAATAGCCGACAATGAAGAAGCTCGTGGCGACGTTGGCCAGCGACACGGCAGCTGCCTGGAAAATACCACCGGCAAGGCCGAACTCGCTCTGCTTGGCGAAGAAATAGGCGTTCGCGGCGCTTTCGAAAATGATCATCAGGGCGATGATCGACATTTGAAAGAGCGGCACTTTCGGGTGACTGGAAATATAATGTACACCGCGCCCGGTGGTCTGGCCGAGTTTAAGCTTAGGGTGGCGCGATTCCTGTTCGGGATCCTGACTTGATCCCGTCGTGCCCTCTGCGGCTCTCTTTTTGCGAGCCGGCAGATGATAATCCCCGCCGAGTTGACGAAAGCGATAGAAGCTGAGGGCCGCGCGGGTTGTGTAGTCCGCTTGCAAAACCACTTCATTGAAGGCGTCGCTGGGGCGCCGGGTCAGATCGACAATGTCCTGATCTGACAGCGCGCCGGATGCACCTTGTGTGTGGTCATTCATCAGCCTACCTCCCGAACTCAGACCCTATTCTTGTGTTAACCTTTTAGTAAGGATTTTTGTCAGGCATTTGATCAATTAAGACAAAGACGTGGCGAATTCAGGCGAGCATTATTCGGGGTCGCCACAATTCGCCTGGGACGATAGACAGCCAGTATGAGCTTGAATCCAGACCAAATTGACCGCCACAAGCGCCACATCCTGCTCAAGGAGATTGGCGGGCCAGGCGTGTCCAGATTGAAGGCTGCGAAAGTCTCGATCATCGGCGCCGGGGCGCTAGGCGGGCCGTGTGCGCTGTATCTTGCCGCCGCGGGTGTCGGCGAGATCGAGATCTGGGACGATGACACCGTCGATCGCTCCAATCTGCAGCGCCAGATTCAATTCGCCGACGCGGATATCGGGCAGAGCAAGGCGAGATTGCTGAGCGATCGATTGCTGGCGCTGAATCCGGATACGCAGGTGATTGCCCGTGAGGCGCGCTTTTCCGAATCCAGCCAGGCGTCCGGCGAGATCCTGATCGATGCGACCGACAATTTTGAGACCCGGTTTGAACTTAACCGCGTCGCACATGCGAGCGGGCGCTTTCTCGTCTCTGGCGCGGCCAGCCGATGGAGCGGCCAGGTCGCTGTCTATGCCTCCGGAAAATCACCTGACGCACCCTGTTATCAGTGTTTCGTGCCCGACATGCCACCCGAAGCCGAAGCCTGCGACGAAGTCGGGGTGGTTGGCGCGGTGACCGGCATGGTCGGCGCAAACATGGCGCTGGAGGTCGTAAAACTTGTTGTCGGCTCCGGCGAAGCGCTGATCGGACGATTGCTCATAATTGACGGGCTTACCGGCGAAAACCGCGTCCTCAAGCTTCGTCCGAACCCGGACTGTCCGGTCTGCGGGCGGTGAATCTTTTCTTTGACAGGGTTAATTTTTGACGGTTTTACGACAGTAGGGATTGTGGAGTACTCGGATGTTACGCAGAACGCTCGCCGTTATTCTCACTATTGTTGCCGTGCTGGCTGCCGGCTGGTTGGCGCTGAGACGCGCGGACATCCCCTATGATACGCTGGAAACAATTTACTCGACCCCAGACACCCAATTCATGACGTTGGATGACGGGCTCAAGGTTCACTATACTGATACCGGGCCCAAGGACCGCTCTGCCCTGGTCCTGGTGCACGGTTTCTCAGCCTCGCTGCACACCTGGGAAGCCTGGAAAACCAGCCTTGAAGTCGACTATCGCGTCATCACGCTAGATTTGCCGGGCCATGGCCTGACGCGCGCGGACGACCCGATCCAGCCGACAATTGAGCGGTTTGCCGACGTCGTGCACGAAGTCACGCAGGACCTTGGCGTTGAGCGGTTTACGCTGGCGGGCAATTCCATGGGCGGTAACACCGCCTGGTCCTATGCACTGTCTTATCCGGAGACGCTGGAAGGCCTGATCCTGGTCGACGCATCCGGCTGGCCGGAGACCGACGAAGAGAATGAAAACAGCCCCTTCATCTTCACGCTGCTCGCGAATCCGGTCGCGCGCACGGTGATGAAGGATCTCGACATGACCTCCCTGACCCGTTCGGGCCTGGAAGATTCCTATACCGATCAGAGCTTTGTCACGGATGAGCTGGTGGAACGCTATGTCGCCCTGTCGCGCGCGCCGGGACACCGCGAAACCCTGCTTGGCATCATGGCCGGCGAGCGGGTTGAAGCGACTGCGGAGAAGCTCAGCGCGATCAGTGTCCCGACGCTGATCATGTGGGGCCGCGATGACAACCTTGTCCCGGTTTCCAGCGCCCAGAAATTCGCCGATGCTATTCCGGGCGCGACGCAGGTCATTTATGACGGGGTTGGCCATCTGCCGCAGGAAGAAGTGGCGGATCAGTCGATCGAAGATGTCCACGCCTTCATGCTCGAAGTCGAGTGGAGCGCGCTGGATGAAGAAGCGATCATTCCGGCGGGCGATCCTCGCATGGGTGAGAATCGCCCGGACGGCGAGAATTAGCGTCTATTCCGCGCTGCGGACCAGATCGGCATAGATCAGGCGGGTGAAGCGGGCTTCGTCGATGAAGCCCCAGGCCCAATCCTCAACCCAGGGCGTCAGCGGCGCCGCATCCAGCGTCGCTTCAATGTCCTTGCCAGCATCGATCTCGGCTTGCACGGCGCTCATTGTACCGGTCAGCATATCGATTGTGCGGGCAATATCCGCCTTGCCCGCCAGGGCGCCATGGCCGGGAATGATCCGTGTCTCATCATCGCTCATGTCGGCCATGACCTGCGAGGCCGCGACAAAGCCGGAGAACGTGCCGCCCGACGTGATGTCGACAAAGGGGAACATGCCATTGAACATCAGATCGCCGGTGTGAAGCACATTGGCTTCCTCGAAATAGATGAACGTGTCGCCATCGGTGTGCGCGGCTGGGGTATGGATGAGGCGCACGGTCTGGCCGTTCAGATACAGGGTCATGGTGTCATTGAACGTGATCACCGGCCAGGCTTCCGGCGGCGCGGCCGGGGTGGTGGCTTCCTGTCCGAAGAAATCGCGGGTGACATCGACCGTGACGCGGTCGCGCACGCCATCATGCGCGATAATGGTTGCACCCGTGTCGCCAATGATCGCATTGCCGCCGGTATGATCGCCATGCCAGTGCGTGTTGACCAGATAACGCGGTTTCTCACCGGCAATCTCGTTGATCGCGCTCAAAATGCCGGGCGCCATGTCGGCATATTGACTGTCAATCACGAACACGCCGTCAGCGCCGACCAGGACGCCGATATTACCGCCGCGGCCTTGCAACATGTAGAGGCCATCGCCGAGATCGGTCGTGGTGACAGGCACAGGTTGGGCTTGCTGGCCGAAATTGATGTGGGTGCTGTGCGCAAAGGCGGCCGGACTTATAGCCAGGCCAAGCGCGAGCAGGCTGGTTGCGAATCTCATATTTCTCTCCCAATTGATGCGGAGAGATATACGCCTGTCAGCCCGACGGGCCAGTCACGATCAAGTTATGCGGTGGCGTCTGCGGTTTGCGGGCAAAGCAGGCGCTCGAATGCGTCGAGTTCATCGGCGCCGCGTAGCGCTTCGCGCAGGTCTGCATTGCGGAATGTGCGGCTGACCTGGGCCAGGGCGCGCAGATGATCGGCGCCGGAGGCATTCGGGGCCAGAAGCATGAAAATCAGGTCGCACGGGCGCCCGTCTATGGCGTCGAAATCCACGCCTTCTTCAAGCTTCACAAAGGCACCAACAGGTTTTTCGAGCGCCGGAATGCGGGCATGCGGGATGGCGACGCCTTCTCCAACGCTGGTCGAGCCAAGATTTTCGCGTTCGATGACGGCATCGAAAATGTCTCGACCATCGATTCCGGTCTTGTCGCCAATTGCAGATGCCAGCGTGCGCAAGATCTGCTTGCGGCTTTCGCTCGCCTGCGAACCAAGAATTACACCCTCCGAGAGGAGGCTAGAAAGATCATTTGCCATTTTTACTCTGACCTATCGGTTCAACCGGTGGCGGAATGTCCCGCCGGATCAACCCACCCGATATTGCCGTCTGCACGGCGGTACACCATGTTCAGGCCGCTGTGTTTCACATTTCGAAACAAAACGGCAGGGGTATCTGACAGTTCCAGCTGCATAACAGCTTCCGACACAGACATGGTTTTCACGTCTGAAGCGGATTCAGCAACGATCAGAGGCGCTTCACCCTTATCCTCGGGTGTTTCGTCATCGCTTCCCTTAATAATGAAAGCGTTTGCAGGCTCACTCGGCAGCGGAGACCTTTTATGATGGTCTTTCAGGCGGCGATGATAGCGACGGACGCGCTTTTCCATCTTTTCGAGTGAGTCCTCCAAAGAGGCATAGGGGTCGTGCGCCGACCCCGTCGATTGCAGCACAATTCCCGATGGGAGATGCACATTGCAGTCCGTAATCACTTCGTGGCCGCGTTTTTCCACGGTCACATTGGCATCAAAACTACGATCGAAATATTTGGTTACAGCGGCTTCCAGACCATCAGAAATACGCTCGCTGAGCGCGTCTCCTACATCCATATGCCGTCCTGCGATTTTTATCGTCACGGAGAACTCCGTTTATTAAGTGCCCACTATAACGAGCATTTTCTGCAAATCGAGCCCCATCGGCAATAAATCGATGGATAAATCTGTGAATGCAAGCCACGTTCCGATGACGACTTTGTCACCGAGATCATGGTTAATCGCGCAAAAGCTCGTTGATGCCGGTTTTTGAGCGGGTGCGCTCGTCCACGGTCTTGATAATGATTGCTGCGGCCAGCGCCGGTCCGCCATTTTCGCCAGGCAGGCTGCCGGGCACGATCACGGAATAAGGCGGGACTTCGCCATAGCGCACTTCGCCGGACTGGCGGTCGACGATTTTGGTCGATTGTGACAGGAAGACGCCCATGGCGAGGACGGAGCCTTCGCGCACGATCACACCCTCAGCGACCTCCGCGCGGGCCCCGATGAAGCAATTGTCTTCAATGATGACTGGGCTCGCCTGGAGCGGCTCGAGCACGCCGCCAATGCCGGCACCGCCGGAAATGTGGACATTCTTGCCAATCTGAGCGCAGGAGCCGACCGTTGCCCATGTGTCGACCATGGTGCCGCTATCGACATAGGCGCCAATATTCACAAAGGACGGCATCAGCACCGCGCCGGGCGCGATATATGATCCGCGGCGGACTGTGGCGGGCGGAACAGCGCGAAAGCCGGCGGCTTCAAATTCAGACGCGCCCCAGCCTTCAAATTTGCTCGGAACCTTGTCCCACCAGGTGCCGCGATGGCCTGGTCCGCCGTCCATGATCGTGTTCGGATTCAGGCGGAATGACAGGAGCACCGCCTTTTTCAGCCATTCATTAACGGTCCAGCCGCCAGCACCATCCGGTTCTGCGACGCGCACTTCGCCGCTATCGAGCAGGGACAGGGAAGCTTCCACGGCTTCGCGGATTTCACCTTGGGTTTCGGTATTGAGATCAGAGCGATCTTCCCAGGCAGCATTGATCAGAGCGGCTAGGCGGTCAGGCATCGTCGTTACGTCTTTCTTGTCGTCGTTCAGGCGTTGATGGCACGCAGGAACCCAGTGAGGTCGCGCGTCACATAGTCGATATGTGGGGGCAGGTCATCCCCTAATCCAGCCGGACGCGCTGACGCAGGCTCATGGCTCCAATCCTTGTCCGATTGGACCAGCACCGTGGCGAACCCCATGGCGTGTGCTGGCGCCAGATTTCGCGCCAAATCCTCGAAGAAAACAGCCTCTTCCGGATCAATCCCGAACAATCGATTGAACGCCTGGTAAGAGGACAGGTCCGGCTTTGGTGTGAAGTGGCTGTCTTCAATCGCGAACTGGCCGTCAAACACCTCGCCGAGCCCCATATATTCGGTGACGCGGCGGGCATGGTCGCGCGAGCCATTGGTATAGACGAACTTGCGCCCGGGCAGGGCGGCAATCGCCTGGGCCAGCTCCGGCGTGCGCGGCAGCGGCGACAGGTCAATCTCGTGGACGTGCGCCAGAAACTCATCCGGCTCCATGCCATGCATGCTCATCAGCCCGTTCAGCGTGGTCCCATGCTCGGCATAATAGCGCTTCTGAGTCGCCCTTGCTTCTTCGCGCGGCAAACGCAGGAAGCGGGCGACAAAATCGGTCATGCGCTGATCGATCTCGGCAAACAGATCGCATTCTGCAGGATAGAGCGTGTTGTCGAGGTCAAAGACCCAGACTTGCCGATCGATGAGCGCCGAGGCAGATCGCTCGCCGTCAGCTGGCATCAATCGGGTCCCCGAAATCGCGTTCGAAGAATTCGAATACCAGCTTGCGATTGACCGGCGCCGGTGTCGCAACGAACCGACCGGTACGATAAGCCGCTTCCTCGCAGGCTTCGCGACCGGTGATCGCGAACTTGGCCTTCGACACACAGAACGTGTCGCTGCCCTTGGTCAGGGTCCGGATTTCGCCATCGCCCGTTTCCATCTCGGCATAGGCGAACAGGCCCGCCTGCAAGAGCGGCTCGTCAATCACGCGGGCGCAACCTCCAGCTTCCAGTAACCACCAGCCACGGCTTTCCCAGCCTTCCCCACGCCGCCGCGCCATGAATATGATTGGGACCTGAACGACGTCAAATCGGCGCCGGGTTCATAAGAGGGACATTCGATGACTGAAGACGTTGAAACAAAATC
>Ga0207422_1002466_pt1 | contig 24210 bp, 15 predicted proteins | sample MarCyaLeptolynsp_FD_187757 | JGI IMG/M metagenome (GOLD analysis project Ga0207422, IMG submission 187757) | Marine cyanobacterial communities from Panama - species 1 Leptolyngbya sp. (SPAdes) | ecosystem: Environmental > Aquatic > Marine > Unclassified | place: Panama: Panama City | collected... | reverse complement strand
TTTCCATGTCTGTCAAATCTGTTGTATTGTGCTGTGTTGGTCTTAATTTATTTAATCTTTCAATCAGTTCTTCATGATCCATTTTTAGCAATTCATCTCTCCATTCTGAATGATCTGGCAATGGAATCATTTTATAAGGATTTAATGCTGCTTCAATATACATTCCGCTACCACCACAGAGGATTGGAATTTTATTTCTTGAATTGATGTCTTGAAAGGCTTTATAAAAATCATTCTGGAATTGAAACACATCATATTCTTCACCAGCATTTTTTATGTCTATCAGATGGTAAGGTATGCGACAATTGTCCACCTTATATTCCGATAAATCCTTACCAGTTCCAATATCCATTCTTCGATACACTTGCCTGCTGTCTGCGCTAATTATTTCAGCATCAATGCTTAAAGCTAAATTAACTGCCAGATTTGTTTTTCCAATTGCAGTTGGACCAATTATTGTGATTAATTTTTGACTAGGCAACTATTAAAGGCTTTTTCGTCTTTCATTTGTAATCTACCAAAACGAATGTAATGACTAATGTAACGAACAAATTGAAACTAACTCTTGTAAATTTTATTACAATTTTATTTGTATTTGGATTTTATTCCTGTGAAGATGATGATGATGCACAAACCCCAATTGTAAACCCTCCTGTGGTGTCCGTACCTTACCAAGCTACCATCAATTTTAAGCATATGGTAAATGACCAAGTTTTGCAGATGAATTTAGCAAATAAGCCTTACACGAACAAAATGGGTCAGAAGTTTAATGTTGATCGATTGAGGTATTTGATCTCAGATATAGAGTTTGTAAAAGCAGATGGAAATAGTTTTCTAATTGATGAATATCATTTTGTAGATGCTACCATTGATTCAACCCTAACCTTCACGCCAAATACTAAGGTACCTTCTGGAATTTACACTTCTATTCGATTCAAATTTGGATTCGATACCACAGATAACATTGACAGAGCATATCCTGAACTTACCATAGCAAATTGGGACTGGCCAGCCATGTTAGGTGGCGGTTACCATTTCATGCAATTGGAAGGAAAATATGAGGATAGTACTGGAGCAGAACAAGTTTATAAGACCCATATGGGTACCGCAAGAGACATGAGCACTACTCCACCAACATTTGAAGACAATCACTTTATGGCTAAACCATCAGCATCTTCAATTGGCATTACATCAGATTTCAGCTTTGATATCGTTATGAATATTGAACAATGGTATGAAGATCCTGTAGAATGGGATTTTCACAAATGGAATTTTCCAGTTATGCCTATATATGAAGCACAGAGGGCTTTAAACCAAAACGGTCCTTCGGTGTTTTCGATAAAAAACCAATAAACATTTGTTGAAAGGTCGAGATATAATATTCTTATTCATCATCATCTTAATCTCTTGTAAAGATGATGATGATGCTTTTGTTATGGAAGATCCTCCAATTCCAATCGTTCCGATAGATACAACACCAAAAGGCCCAAAAGACTCGCTTACTCCATACCAACTAGAGTTTCCTGTGCACTTTACTCGTATTCCCGCACCAATTATTCCAAGAAACAATCCACTAACTGTTGAAGGCATTGCATTGGGGAAGAAATTATTTTATGAAAAGAAACTCTCTAAAAACAACCAAATTTCCTGTGGTGATTGCCATAAGCCGGAATTTGCCTTTAATGACAAAGACAATGCACTAAGTCAAGGAGTAAATGGAACCTTAGGAGTTAGAAATGCCATGCCATTATTCAATTTAGCATGGGTATCTGTTTCTACCAAAAAGTTTAATTGGCATGGTTCTGCAAATACCTTGGAAAAACAAGCCATAGAACCAGTAATTAATGCCAAAGAAATGCAGGAAAACTGGTCTAATGTGGTAAAAAAACTACAACAAGATCTGGAATATCCAGCAATGTTTCATGAAGTTTTTGGAAATGATACAATAGACTCAACCATGGTGCTTAAAGCCATTGCGCAGTTTGAGCGCACCTTAATAAGTGCAAACTCTAGGGTTGACAAATATGTTCTGGAAGTAATTGAAGGAATAGATGTTCCTGGAAACGACTTTTTGAGTGCTCAAGAATTAAGAGGCTATAACCTTTACATTGATGAAGGTAAAGGAGATTGTTTTCATTGTCATGGCACCTTTAACAATCCTCTTTGGACAGACAATAAAATGGTAAACAATGGCTTAGATTTTAGTCCTGACTCTGGATTTGCTTCTGTAACGAAGAATCCGAATGATCTTGGAAAGTTTAAAGTTCCCTCGCTGAGAAATTTAGTGTTTACTGGACCTTATATGCATGATGGCAGATTCAGCACACTTAGAGAAGTAATTGACTTTTATGCAGATAATGTAAAGCTAAGCTCACCAAATGTTGATCCTAGTATGGCAAAATCAAGGAATTTGAACAATCAAGAAAGGGAAGATATTATTGCTTTTCTTAAAGCTTTAACGGATAGTTCTTTTGTAAACGATCCAAAATTCCGTCCTTAAACTCAATGCACTCCTTCGTGGAAATCAGTTCGATTAAGTTCACGTAATTTTTCTCGATTCATATTGGCCACAGGATTTTCTGTGATAATGTGAAGGGGAAGTTTTTCTCCGTCTATAGTTCGTTTATAACACTTCAATTTATCTTTGAAAATCGAAGACTTATAAACCGACTTACCCAAAAGCATTCGAACACATTCTTGAACCCCTTCCACTATTGATGGATGTGGATGTATCATGTGTGCCAATTCATCTATTCCTTTATTCATATACATCAATAAGGCAACAGACTGAATCGCACTAGAAGCATGTTCTCCTACAGCGCGCATTCCAAGTATCTTCATGTCCTCATCATCAGAAACAATAATCTTGAAGAAACCATCCGTCTTACGCATCGCAATGGCTCTTGCTATGGTAGAATAATCAACTTTAGAAACGCGAATTGGAATTTTTAATTCTTGTGCTTGTTGTTCATTAATTCCTACGGCTGCAACCTCTGGATTTAAAAACATAATGGTAGAAATATTCTCGTAATGTATCGGTTTAACCGGGAAATCAGCAAACATCTTTACCACCGAATGTCGTGCTTCCCTTTCCCCTACATTTACCAATGCCAGATGTCCGGAAACATCGCCAACCGCATATATATTTGGAATATTTGTTCTAGTGTCCTCATCACCAATATGAACACCTCTTTTGCTCATCTCAACACCAGCATTCTCTAGATTTAAACGCTCAATATTTGGAACCCTACCAATGGACAGCATTGCTTTTTCTACTTGAATAACCTCTTTTTGTCCGTCCAAGTTTTCTATTTCATATTCCACATGATCCCCTTGATTCTCCATGCGAATCAATTTTGCACCACGATGAATCACAACCCCACTACTTTCCAAATTTGTAGCAACCATATCGGACACATCTTGATCTTCAAATGGCAATACCCGATCCGCCTTATCAATCAGATGGACTTTTGTTTGTCCAAAATTTGAAAACATGGTAGCAAATTCACAACCAATAACACCAGCTCCAAGAATTACCATGCTTTTAGGAAAATGATCTAGATGTAAAACTCCATCAGAGGTTAGTATGGTCTTTTCGTCTACATCAATATTTGGAAGTGTTCTTGGCCTACTACCTGTTGCAATAATTGTGTTTTCAGCATATACAGTGAAATCTTCACCTTCCTCTTTTTCAATCTTGATTTCATTGGCACTGATGAAACTTGCCAATCCCTTTTCATAATTGATTAGGCTTTTCTCTGCATGAATAATTCTAAGATGACAGGATAATTGAAATTTTCGTTCGAAGAGCGCTTCATCTATTATCTCCTTTACTTTGGCAAAGGTCAAGTCAATTCGTTTATCTTCTCCAATTTCGTCCTTTACAGTTCTAACTTTATTGGATAGTTCCCACATGGTTTTAGAAGCTAAAGCGCCATCATAAATACCATAGCCGCCTAATTTGGCCTTCTCGACCAATAATACCTTCTTCCCAAAGTCAATGGCACGCATTGCTGCAGCATAACCTGCGGGGCCTCCACCTATAACACATAAATCGTACTTATCCATTGTACTAAATAGTGGTTCTCAAGAGATAAAGCAATAACCATGCAAATGTTTCTATAATTTTTGTGAAATCAACAATTGCATCATGATTTTTCACACTTTATACCCTTAATAACGAATAAAGATTGTATTTGGTTTAACAAAAAAGCCCGAATGATTAATCATCCGGGCTTTTATATTGAATTATTAAGTTTTATTCTACACCAACTAATTCAACTTCAAATATTAGTGTATTAAATGGCTGAATAACTCCACCTGGTCTAGGATTAGCACCATAGGCCAAACTTGAAGGAACTATTAAAGTAGCTGTCCCGCCTTCAGACATCATTGCTATACCTTCATCCCAACCTGGAATAACTTCTCTATTTCCAAGAGTAAACGAATATGGCTCATAATTTCTGTTTGGATTATATACTCCATTTGCTTTTGCAGCTTCCTCATCAGAAGTATCAAAATAAGTTCCATCCAATAGGTAACCTTTATAGTTTACGCTAACTCGTTTACCAGCCTCGGCAGCTGCACCGCTACCAGCACTTCCTGGAATAAAAATCAATCCTGATGCTGTTGGTTCAGTTGTTATATTGTTATCGGATAAATATTGGGCTAATATTTCCTTCTCTTTATCAAATTCCACTTTTTGTTCCTCTACCCTTCTTGCTTGCATTTCTTCTAATGACTCAACAGTATGCAAAGCAATCGTAAATTTTAGAAAACTAGCAGAATCTATAAATTTAGGCACTTCAGGATAACCTGCTGATTTCAAGTAAAAGGTATCGGCATTTACCATAACTGAAACCGAATCTCCTTCATTCATTCCAATAAATACTCCCATAAAATCTCCTTCAAACTTTCCAGTATCTACTTTCATTTGCACTGGTCTTGGATCTTGTGTCGATTCAAATAAAATGGAATCGTCTTCCGTAGTATATTTCATATACATGGTAAGGATATCACCAGGAACTACCGTCCTACCTTCTTCATTTTTAGTCAAGTACTGAACAAACAATCCACTCTCGACTTCATCGTATCCAGGAAATTTTGATTGTTCTGCTTTTTCACAAGCGGCAAATCCAACTGCAATTATCGTTGCTAATATGCCATTCATTATTTTTTTCATCAATTGATAACTTTAATTATTTCTACTTCAAATATTACTGCGGTATATGGAGGTACGATTCCAGCTAAGGAACCCTGCTCCCCAAAAGCGCGCTGCGAAGGTAATATTATTTTAACGCTTTCTCCTTCCTTTAATCCCAATAGTCCCAAGTGCATTCCTTCTATCAATTGATAATCTGCTCCAAATGTAAATGTGGGGACAATTTCCTTGATGTAAGTATTGTCAAATACATAGCCATTAAGGAATTTCCCCTTATAGTGGATGCTAACTTCATCCCCATAATGCAATGGGGTTCCGTCAGTTCTATTGGCAATTAATCTGTAGACATGTTCTACCTTTTCATAACTACTATCTTGTGCTTTGAGGTATCTTATCAAATTCGCTTGCTCACTAATTTCACGTTCTGAAAGAAATTTTAATAATTCAACTTCAGCTTCTTCATGATTCAATGAAGAAATAATCTTAAAATTCATATGAATTGAACCAGAATCCGACTGTTTAACATGATAAAAATCAAAGCGATTATTAAATAAAGCTCTGGGCATTTTATAAGATATACTATCACCCACTTTATGATTTAACAAAGCATTGTCGAGCATTGAACTATCCTTATCTAAAGGAACAAAGTATATAAAGTCAGGCACATAATGAAGGGTATCGAATTCTTCATTTGTAATGGTCATTCTTAGGCATATGGTATGATCATTTTGAACTCTTTCATTGCCATCAAAGCTTAAATACTTATAACTTATCTTATCATTCAGTGGTTTAAATTCTGACTTATCCTTTAAGTCACAATGCATCAATAAAGGAATAAAACTTAATATGATTAGTAGTCGACTCACTTTTTACCAAGAAGTTCTAAGTTATATACTATAGTTGATTGTGGAGGTATATTTTTCTGATCACCGGTAATTCCATGAGCCAAATGGGCCGGCAATATATAAATCGCCTTACCTCCAATATTCAATGCTTTAATGCCTTCATGTAATCCTTGCTCAACATCATCAAAATCGACTAAAAATTCTTGAGATTCCCCCTCCTTTGTTTCGTATAAAAGTTTACCATTGATTAAACTTAATTTGTACTTCACAATGGCAATATCTCCTTTGTTTATTTGCTCTCCTTTTCCTTGATCAATAATATGATACCTTAATCCAGTTCCGCTGCTGTTAAACTCAAGTCCTAAACTATCAATATACCGCTGAATCTCTTTCTTCTCTTTTTCTAAGAATTTTTGATGCGATAATATCATGGTTTGCTTGTATTCCTTTTTATTTTTAAAGGGTAATGGATTAGGTTGTTGCTTCGCTTTATCTCCATTACATGCAAATAAATAAATAGTTATGACTATAAATAGGTAATAGAGTTTTCTAGACATTTTTAAGCTAGGATTTCTTTCAACTTAATCACTGTTTCTTTCACGGAACGATCACTTATTCCTCCAGCGGCATTTTGATGTCCCCCACCATTAAAATAGTTCTTTGCTATCAAATTAACGGCTTTGTTACCCTTTGATCGAAAAGACAATTTCACTTTACCATTATTCTCGGTAATTAAAATTGAGATTTGAACCCATTTGATTGATAGCGGATAATTCACCATTCCTTCGGTATCACCTTTTTGGAAATTAAATTGACTGAGTTCATTTTCATCTAAATGAATTATTGCTGCAGATTGATTCTTTAACAGAATCAGATTGTTGTTTAATGCAAAACCCAATAGTTTCAATCTATCTTCTGAATAATTATCGAATACCGCCCTTTGCACTTCTTCAGTTTTGACTCCAAGTTTTAGCATTTCCGAAGCAATATGGTGAGTTTTTTCTGAAGTAGAAGAAAATCGAAAGGAACCTGTATCTGTCATTATTCCGGTATAAATACAATCTGCCATTGATTTATTCACATAAGACAAATGATCTAAATTTTCAATAAACTCATAGACTAATTGCGCCGTCGAACTGGAAGTATTGTCTAGAAATTCAAAATTGGCAAATTTCTCCGGCTCTTGATGGTGATCTATATTAACAATATATGCATTGGATTGCTGCACTGAATTTCCCATGTCTCCCAACCTCTTTAAGGAATTAAAATCCAGACAATAAATCATCTCCGATTGAGCAATTAGAGAATCTATGATTTCAGATTCTGACTCATAAACCTTTATTTCATCAAAACCAGCCATCCATTTCAAAAAATCAGCTGCTCCATCCGGAATTACCACTTGAACATCATGTCCTAATTGATTCAAATAATGATACATCGCTAATGAAGATCCGATTGAATCTCCATCTGGTGATTGATGTGAGGTGATAATTATTTTTTTTGGCTCACTTAATAATTGCTTTATTTCTGCCCACTTTTCCATCACCCAAAAGTATCCATTCGACGTCAATTCAAATCGTATGATGTTTTATTTAAGCATAATGCTAAAATCAATTCATAAATTAAGTGTTACTTTGGAGGAAGAAGAGAATTATGCTCAAACAAAGTAAGTTTTCTATTGATTCTGTTTGGAAAGTTTTATTGACTCTAATATTACTTTTCTTCGCCATATTTCAAGCCAGATCTATTTTAATCCCCTTTGTATTTAGTGTTTTTATTGCCATGATTCTCAATCCACTTGTTGCTTTTTTTGAACGCAAGAAAATCAATAGGGTTTTTTCTATCGTTATGACCATCATTACAGTGGTTATTTTGCTAGGCGCTGCTTTATATTACATTGGAACCCAAGCAAAAAATCTATTTATGGATTTACCAGATTTGGTAGATCGTTTTAAGCTGTTTATAGAAACAAACGCTCAGACTTTACAGAATCAATATGATCTAAATTCTAAGGACCAAGTGGAAATGTTGAAACAAGCGACAGATGGAGTGCTAAGCACAGGAAGTGCTATATTTTCAGATGCAATATCTGCAACATCAAATTTCATCACCTTCATTACACTAGTCCCTATTTATATATTCTTCATATTACTCTATAAGGACAATCTGAAGAAGTTTTTGATTAAAATGGGAGAAAGACAAGGTGGAAACAATCTATTGGAAGTTAGTAGAGAAATCAAAGACATGGTAAGAAATTACATTTCTGGCTTATTGCTTGTCGTAACCATTATCGCTTGCTTAAATTCTGTAGGATTACTGTTGCTTGGCATTAAATACGCAATATTTATGGGTGTTCTTTCTGCCGTGCTAACTGTGATTCCTTATATCGGGATAATCATAGGTGGTGCATTGCCATTTATTGTTGCTTTAATTACCAAAGATTCTATTTGGTATAGTGTTGGGGTTATCGGTATAGTTGCAATAGTTCAATTTTTGGAGGGAAATTTTATTACGCCAAAAATTATAGGATCCAAAGTAAATGTTAACCCACTTGCTGCTATCATTGCTTTACTGATTGGTGGAAAAGTTTGGGGTATTGTGGGAATGATACTAGCCATTCCTTTAATTGGTGTGTTTAAAATTATTCTAAGCGCATATGAGGAAACCAAACCCTATGCAATCTTATTGCAAGAAAGTACAGATGAAGAGGATTAGAATTTTGCGCAAGGCACAATGAACTTCCTGCTTTTTCTTTTTTTCTTCTGACTAGCGAATTCATAAATCAATGACATCTCATGGGCGCCACCAGTATTAGAAACCAATCTGGAAACAGTAACATCATAACTATAACCAAAGCGTAGATTTCTGTCGGGCACACTATAGCCTACCAATACAACAAATGCATCATTATTGGCTATTCCTGGTTCAAATCGCTTAAACAAAGGAATGCCTCTATACCAAAAGCCAAAAACAAATGGTTCATGGTTATAATAGGCACCAATATCTGTTTGATCAAACTTCTCTTGGGATTCATAATGCATGGCTACAGTGATATCTTTTGCCGATAAACGTTTTACCAATGGTCCAGATAATTTGAATCGATAGCCTCCCTGGAAGGTAAACTTCATCGGCAAAACGCTTGTGCTACCATCACCTAACAAACTCTGATCTGGTTCATTGATGTGATTTAAAGAAAGACTAACCCAATAATTTTCCGCAAATAATAATCCTCCTACATTGATATCAGGATAACTCACATTATCCTCTCCAAATGCATCCACATCTAAAGTAGTTGAACCATTGCTTTCCAATTGGTCATTAAAAACCAATTTGTTAAAATCTATTCCTCTAAATGCATAACCAAATTTTAAACCTGGCTGCAAGTATAGACTTCTATTTAGTCTAAATCTATATGCATAAGAGAAGGCAAAAGCGTTTGTGGTTAACCCAAAAGAGCCGGCCTGTTGTCGATTTAATATTAAGCCAAATCCACTGTTAATCGCATCGGCATTGTATTCGTATGATGCATGATAAGACTGAAATGAACCTGGTAAACTTGGCCATTGATTTCGGTAATTCAAAACGAATCTATGCTCTAGTGTTGTACCGGTAAATGCTGGATTACTGTATAATGGCGATGCGTAAAATTGTGAAAATCGAATGTCTTGAGCATCCATTTGATTAGTCATCACAAAGCAAAATAAACATATAACAATTAGCTTCTTCATTCTGATCCCAATCGCTTTAAATTAAATTCCATATGTTGGCTTTGCATCAGATCATCTACGGAGTATTTTAGTATTTCCGTTTTTGACTCATATCCATCTGCCTCTATCAATATTTCATACTCAACCTCTGGATTCACCAAAAAGATAAACTTTCCACTTCTCGAATTCGAGATATAGGTACCTGATATTTCTCCATATTCTATTTCCAATGTTGAAATATCAGCACTTATTCCTTTTTGACTTGCACTATCCATAACATGTGCTTGAATTACTGATTGCCGTAATTCCTTTTCCAAATAATCAATTAAGTAGATATCCTTCCCTCCAAAACCTTCTGCTCTAGTTGCTGCATAATAACCATGTTGTTCATTGGCAGAAATGCTGAAATGAATATCATCTTTAGTGGTATTGGTAGGATATCCTAGGTTTATTGGTCTTGACCATTCATTATCCTTTTTATCAGAATAGAATATGTCATAACCTCCCATATTTTCATGTCTTGTAGAACTAAAATATAGGCGACTTCCATTGGGGTGAATAAAAGGAGAATCTTCATCACCTGAAGTATTTATTCTGGCTCCCAAATTGATGGGATCACTCCACTCACCAGTTGGCAATTTTACTATTCGATACAAATCAAATCCGCCAAATCCGTTTGGTCTATTGGATGAAAAATAAAGTGTATTTCCATCTAAAGATATGCTAACACTTCTTTCGATACTATTTTGGTTGTTTACCTTCTCTGTTAAAGCAACAGGTGTAGTCCATTTATCATCGATCCAAAGGGATTCATATAAGTCGCCTGTAATTAGATTCTTATTTGTTTTGAATAGATATAAGATTTCTCCATTGGCTGAATATCCAACACAAGCATCATTTAATGAAGTGTTTACACTCTCAATACTTTTTGCTTCAATCCAATCGTTTCCTTCATCATTTCTTTTTGAATAATACACATCTTCAAATGGTCTACCCAATGGATCTAATTCATTTCCTTCTTTAAGCCTTCTGGAAGTATATACCAATTGATTTTCACTGGCATCCACTAGGGGTACATATTCATCGAAGGCAGTATTAATATTAGGGCCCAAATTGATAATATTCACCTCTTCATAATCTTGCATCAAAATTTCGGCTGTGGTTATCTTGTTTTGTAAAATCAAGGCATATCCATCTTCAATCTGTGTATTCTCATTTTTAAATTTCTCATAGGATTCAATGTAACTTTTAGCCTCCTTAAGCTCTTCTTTATATAGAGCAATTTTTGCCAGGAAATAATATGCATCAGCATTAAATGTTTTACTCTTATCAAAATACATCTTGGCTTCATCAAATTTTCGCAAATGGAAATAAGAGTATCCAATTTTAAATTCCAGTGCTAAAAAACTAGAATCAATGCCTTCTAATGCATTAAACTCTTGCATGGCCATTTTATAATCTCCATGGATAAAATATGATTCCGCATCCCAATACTTCTTCTTTTGGGCCGTATTCCATTGTTTGGATTGCGCCAATAATCCAATAATGGAAAAGAAAGTAAATAATAATGTGAATAGTAATCTTTTTCTCATCGCAATAACAACAATTCTCCTGCTTTAACTATGGATGTTCCATCAGCAAACTCTGCCCTTACTTTCCACACATACACATCCTGCTTGCTTAATTCTCCTCGATAATATCCATCCCATCCAACATTTATATCCTTACTAATGAAAATAAGTTCTCCCCATTTATTGAAAATATTTAACTCATAATTTACTGTCCCAGAAACTTTTGCATAAAACACATCATTAATTTCTCCTAATCCAGGGTTTAGATTCACTCTTCCACCATTTGGCCCATTTGGGCTTGGTGTAAAAGCATTTGGGATCTGTATTCTTCCTTCCAATTGAGCGATAACATTTGTAGGAGAAACCGCTGTATCGCTACAACCATCAATTGTGCTAGCAATAAGTACCACCTGATATTCTCCAGGAACGGTATACTGATAGGTAGGGCTTTCTTCATTTGAAACGCTACCATCACCAAAGCTCCATAAATACTGATCTGCATCTGCCGATCGATTAGAAAAAACCAAAGGATCATTGGGAACAAAAACCTCATCCTTACTGTATACAAAATTGGCTACCGGGCTTTTATATACTCGAATGTAATTGAGCTTGGTAATTTGATCTTCTTTTCTTTTAGGTGCCTCACCAATTACCCTCAAGCTTACACTGTAAGTCCCTTCATCAAAGTATATATGTGTTGGATTCTCAGCATTAGAGGTTCTACCATCACCAAAATCCCATTCGTATTGATCTCCATACATAGATTCATTGCGAAATCTAACTTCTAGAGGTTGACAGCCAGATGCGGAATCTGAAAACTCAGCAACAGGTACTGGTATATCAATTTCCACCAATCTGCTTATACTATCTGAGCAAAATGCTGAAGATGCTATTAATTGAATATTGTATTGTCCCCAAGTACTGTAAATGTGTGGTGCAGGATCTCTTAAAATAGAAGTTGTTGAGTCGTCAAAATCCCATTGGTAAGTCCAATTCCCATCATTCGATTGATTCTGCACACTAACTGTACTATTGGGAAATACCTGAAAAACAGGAGTAGCTGTAAAATTGGGAACAGGAGTTGGTCTTACACGAATATTTTGAGAAGTTGTATCGCTACAATCAAAGACCGATTGAGCTACTAAACTGGCTGTATAAACTGAATCAATAGTTCCGGTATTTGTATAGCGATTATTGGTTACAATTCCAGAACCTATTCTTCCATTACCAAAATCCCATCTATAATCAATAGCTCCAAATGATTGACTTCTGAAATCAACATTTAAAGGGGAGCATCCCAATGTATCGGAAACAAAGTCAGCAATTACTTGAGGTTTAACATTTATATTTCTTCTCAAGGTATCTGAACAACCATTTACAGTAAATACCCTTAATTCTGCATTCAAATTAATGGGTACAATTGATAAGGTATTAAAATAGGTGTGTATGTTGTTTAAACATGAACTTATTCTATTGCCATCACCATAGATCCAAACACAACTATCTGAAATCTGTGATTGATTGTTAAACTGAACCCTCAATGGTTGACATCCTTCATTGGTATCTAGGGAATAATCAGCAATTGGTTTTGGGAAAACGGTGATCATACGTTGAATACTGTCCGTACATCCAAAATTACTTGTGACCTTCAACTGGGTAGTAAATACAGTATCTGCCAAGCCAAAATTTTGAAAGCTGTGTTGAGGACTTTGGTTAATATTGGCTGCACCATCTCCAAAGGTCCATTGGAAATTTGCTGCACCGGTAGACCGATCATTAAACCTTATTCTTAGCGGATGACATCCAGCTGTGTCGGAATCAAAGTCCGCAATTATTTGTGGATTGACTCTGATATTTTGGTTTATGGTGTCAGAACAACCATTGCTTGTAAACACCCTTAATACGGCTGTTCTATTAATTGGTACGGAAGAAAGTGCATTGGTGTAAGTTCTACTTATACTATTAAAGCAGCTATCTAGAGTATTGCCATCTCCAAAATTCCAAAAACAAGAATCTGCAATTGAGGAATTATTACTGAAGTTTAATTGTAAAGGATGACAGCCTGTATTAAAATCTAAACTATAATCTGCTATGGGTTTTGGATAAACAATAATCGGTTTGATTATGCTATCTGTACATCCATATTGAGATGTAACCTTTAATTTGGCATTATATATGGTATCCCTTAAAATAGGATTAACATAAGTATTTCTGGGATTTCTATTCGTACTAATTCTCCCATTACCAAATGTCCATTCAAAATTTTGAGCTCCAGTAGTTTCCTCTCTAAAATTGACTGGAAAAGGAGTACATGCAGCAGAGTCAGCACTATATTCTGCGATAATTTGTGGATTTACACGGATATTTTGTTCAGCCGTATCTCTACATCCATTATTTGTAAAAACAATCAGTTGGCTACGGTAGTTTATTGGAAATAATGAGGTCGTATTGGTGTATGTATGCATCAAACTAGGTGAACACAAATTAAATCCTGAACTATCGCCAAAATTCCAGCTACAAGAATCTACCAAAGAAGAGCCATTCGTAAATGTAACCTCCAAAGGTTGACAACCAGAGTTTGCCGAAGGAGTATACTGTGCTATTGGTTTAGGATAAACTAGAATATTTCTAGAAAAGGAATCTTCGCACAACTGTGGAGAAATTACCTTCAAATGCACTGGATAGTTCTTATTGACAATAATTGTATCCAAATAAGTATGACTTGGACTTGGGGAAGTACTGCTATCCCCATCGCCGAAAGTCCATAAATAAGTTGATGCACCAACAGAATTATTACTAAATCTCAACTGGAAGGGAGCGCAACTCACAGAATCTGAAGAAAAGTTTGCTTCTACGTATGGATGAACTTGGATCTGTCTACTTAGGGTGTCTTCACAACCATCAATGGTTCTTGTAATTAACTGTAAAGTATGGAAGGATGTTAAGGAATTTTGATTGGTATACACTTTTTGAAAAGCTGCAACTGAAGTATTTGAAAATGTACTGTCTCCAAAATCCCAATCGAAAAAATTTGCACCAGTAGAAGTGTTGTTGATGTTGACAGTTAATGGTTGACAACCTCGATTTGTATCTAATGTAAATTGAGCCGTAGGATTGGGGTAAACCAATACATCTCCATAGTTTGTATCTAAGCAACCAAAGCTATTTTGCGCAATTAACCTCACTCTAAAAGTTTGATTATTGGTCGTATTATTAACAAAGGTGTGCATAGGGGTCGGACCACTTGCTGAATCTCCATCACCAAAATCCCATTGGTAGTCTACTGCTCCTACAACAGAAGGAAAACTAACCCTCAATGGACTACAACCAGAATCAGGTTGCGCAGAAAAGGTAAACTGGGGTTCAGGATAAACGGTTATAACTTGCACTGTTGTATCTCTACATCCATTTGTTGATTCAACCATTAGGCTAACATTGTAATTGCTGATAAATAGTGTTGTATTTTCAAATACATGTGTTGGATTTATTGTATTCACTTTCGGACTACCATCGCCAAAATCCCATGTATAAATTAAGTTTGTCCCCTGTGTAGTATTGTTAAAATTCACTGTTAAGGGACCACAATCTAGAATTGCATCAGATGTAAATGTAGGTTGCGGAACTGGAAAAACGGTGATGGTTTGACTTACTGTATCTGCACAACCAAAAGCAGTCATGGCAATCAATTGAACAGTGTATACAGTGTCTGTTGAACCAAAATTGGAAAACACATGATTGGTATCTTGAGCAGTTACAATAGGCGATCCATCACCAAAGTTCCAGATATAACTTACTGCATTTGCAGAAGATTGATTGGTAAAATTTACACTCAATCTGGAACAGCCTGATGCTGTATCAACCATAAATGCTGCGGTAGGATTATTCTCTACTGTGACATTCAATATCGCTGTATCGGCGCAAAATCCATTGTTTACAATCTGGGTTACTTGATAGACACCAAAAGCAGTGTACAAATGATTAGGGTTTTGTAATGTGCTGCTATCACCATCGCCAAAAAACCATTTGTATGTAGTTATAGGATCAATTGGTGAAGTTGATTGATCATTAAAGCTTGCCAATTGATTTAAACAGACAGAACTGACCGTAAATCCAGCAGTAGGGGTATCTCTTACTCTAATGCTTTTTGTTACGGAATGGGTACATCCTTGCACATTAGAAACTGTCAATTGGATGTTGTATGTTCCTGGAGAAGAATAATCCTGTGCAGGTGGATTTAGACCAGAAAATGTATTCCCATTGTCAAAAGTCCATGTATAGCTAGCTATAGTACCGGTAGAGTTATCGGTAAAATTGACTTGCATGCTATCACATTCATTATTGGTATCGAAATTGAAATCAGCAGTAGGTGTTGGCAATACATGAAGTGCTATGGATGAAGTATCATTACAACCTTGGGCTCCTGCTACGCCAACCGCCAGCTGAATTACATAATCACCACTGGTATTGTAAGTTCTTGTTTTACTATTGCCATTAAGATTTTCAAACCCTGCCCCCTGGTCAAAATTCCATCGATAGGTATTGGCTCCTCCAATAGAGTTATTGTTAAAGGTCACACTTTCACCTTCACATATTGTATCTCTGTTTGAAGTTATGATGGAAGTTGGCGGACTGGTAATCTGAATGGTTAGCATTGCAGTATCCAATCCACAGAAACTGCTGTCAATTAAAGTAACTGTATAAAAACCAATTCCGGGATAGCCAATTGGCGGAGGATTAATGATTGGAGGATTCCAAGGTCGCCAGTCAATAATGGAATCGTAACCCAATCCCCAATGGTCACCAAAATTCCACTTTTCATAGCGCTGTGTATTATTTCCCTCAACAAAGCAGTTTCTTGTGGTATTGTTGGTGTATTGTACAATGGTATCCGGATAACACAACAATACTGCTGAAGCATTAATATCAGCATCATCGAGGTCCCAAACTCTAAGCGGTGAAAAGGTATTATTCGAAGAACCACAATAATTCGTCGCTGTTAAAACCACATCTAGATTACAACTTTGGGTTCCTATACCTGGTTGGTAAACATGGGTAATGGTATCGTTCAAATTATTAAAATCGAAACGCTGCACTGGTGAACCATCCCCAAAATCCCATTCAAAAAAAGTAGTCTCTGATATTTGAGTACTACTATTCACAAATCTGAATTGAACTGGCGTACAACCAAAATTATCATCACCTGCAGGCAATTGAATAGATGCCAATGGATTTCTTTCCATGACTACCACTCCAGTAACCACACAGGAAGGGTTGGGCCCATTATCTGTTATGGTAACAATAAATGTATCTGTGGTAGCCGTATAGGTATGTTGTTCAACTGCTGGTGGTGTTAGTAATGCACCAGTAGTATTTGCGCTTCCATCACCCCAATTAATGGTATAGGGACCAATGGCAATGTCAGTTTGTATAAAGACTGTAAAATTTGTACCTGTGCAACTTACAAAATATGGATTTGCGCTTGCGACACCGTTCCCATCATTGACTTGAAAGCATTGAGATTTGAGTAAGAAAGGAAAAGTGGTTAGTAAAAAGATTATAAAATACTTATACAATCGCATATTAAAATCTACGTAGAAAAACTTAAAATGGTTAAGGCCTATTATTGATTATTTTCGGCAGATTCCATAGCCAGTTCTGACTCCTTCATCATCATCCTTTTGATGTATTTAACAGGAGAGCTTCCATAACTCAAAAACTGCTCATGGAATTCCTTCAATTGAAAATCAAAATTAGGATCAGAACGAAGGGTATCTCTCAACTCCATAATTTCATGAAATCCTGTAAAATAACTGCATAACTGTACTTGCGACAATCGTGCTCTTCTCCATTTACCTTCTGCTTCAGCTTGTTCTTGAAAAGCTTCTTTCACCAACAATTGCATTGCTTCTTCTTCTGTAAATCCCAAAACATGTATACCATAATCTAAAATGGTATTACAGACTGTTCTCAAATTCCATTTGTAATACATTAATCCAATTTCCATATTATCTCCACCATATTCATTCTCTAACATCATGCGTTCCGAATAAACAGCCCATCCTTCAACCATTGCGCCATTACCTAATATACTTTTAATGATACTTGGTGATTGGTTGCTATAGACCAATTGCGCATAATGACCTGGAATTGCTTCATGGATATTTAATATTTGAAGCGTATAATCATTGTATTCTCGCAACCAACTTTCTGCTTGTTCATCAGTATAATCGTCCAATGGGGTAACATTATAATAGGTCTCTGCATCTTTATCGTAAGGCCCTGGAGCGGAAATAGAAGCTCCAGCAAATCCTCTCATGTATTCAGGGGTCTCCCGGACTACCAATGGTTTGTTAGGATCTAAGGTCAATAGGTTATTTTCTCTGACAAATGCTTCCAATTCAGGAATTTGTTTTCTTATCACCGTAACAAATGAGTCTCTATGGGCATGTTGCTTTGAAACTTCATCTATCACCATTTGAATTTGTCCCAAGCGATTTCCAGGACGTTCTGCTTCTCCTAAATACTTTTCCCACAATGCATCCGATATTCTATATAAATTGTCATGCAATTTGGTCTTCTCTTCAATTGCAGTTTGAAATATTTCTTCGGCCGTATATTCTGATTGAATTTGGTATTTGAATTTTTCTTCAAACAACTCTTTTCCTATTCGAAAGTCTTTTCCATTTTCAGCCAATGCTGGTTCCAACTCTTTGAGAAATTCAATATATCCATCTATTGCCGCTACGGTTAATTTAACTTGCTCTTGAATTTTAGAAGCTAGACTTTCATCTAGATTGGATTTTTTTAAGGAGTCTAAAATTTGAATCTCAAAGATGTTCTTCGAACCTTCCAATTGTTGTAAAGCCAATCCAGTGTGTACTTGTGTCGGACTTTTAATGTTCTCTTTGGCCGCATTATAATATTCTTCAACAAATTCCATCTTTTTAGAAACATTTTCTAGACGTTTCTCCAATGGATCTTTCCTGTAATTCAATACTTGGAAGAAACTACCTCCTAAATTGTAGGAAGAAGGATTCCATTCGTATTCTTTGAAGGTTTCAATATAAAAAGGAATGGAATTCAAATAATCCTCTATTAACAAATAATCGATCTGATCGTGTTGGTTTAAACCTTCCAAATCGAATTTAGATAACCTATCTAACCACCTTTTAGAAAATTCCATTTTGGCATTTCTATTCTCCTGATTAGGAATCGGTAATTGGTCATCATATTTATGATATCCTTCATAAGATGCCCATATAGGATTCATAACCCATAATGCATCTACAAACTCTGTTTTTAACTTATCAAATTCCGATGTACTTTCAGCTTGCACATTAGAATCAGTATTTTCTTCATTCTTAGGTTGTGATCCATTGCAAGAAATTAAAATAGCGATAGCGATTAAGCTTAGGAGACGTATTTTCATGGGTATTCAATTTGTCGTAAAAATAGTTCATTTTAAAAGGAAAATCCACTGCTCACGAATACATTAAATAGAGTTCGATTAATTGATTATGTTTGGATTCCAAATCAAAAAAAATGAAGAATACCTCTATAATGATTGCTGCCATGTTATTTGTTACCGCATGCAGCCAAAAAAAGTCTGATGAAAATGCTACAGACACTGCTGCAGAGCGAGAAGAAATTAGCTTTAAAGCTTATCCAGAAGTTAAGAAAGATAGTGTAGTTGATGATTATTTCGGCACTAAAGTAGAAGATCCATATCGCTGGTTAGAGAATGACACTACTGCAGAGACGGAAGCTTGGGTAAAAGCACAAAATGAAGTTACGTTTGATTATTTGTCTCAGATTCCATATCGAAAACAAATCGAAGATCGCCTAACTGAATTGTGGAATTACGAAAAGGTATCCACACCATTTAAGCATGGAGATTATTATTTCATGTATAGAAATGACGGTATTCAAAACCAAAGTGTATTGTATTACCAAAAGGGGATTGAGGGTGAACAAGAAGTTCTTTTAGACCCAAATACAATGTCTGAAGACGGAACAGCATCTATCAATGGTATGGGATTCTCCAAAGATGGCAAATACATGGCATATGGTATTTCTAGAGCAGGTTCAGATTGGGTGGAAATTAATGTCATGGAACTGGAAAGTAAAAAAAAGTTAGAAGATGTCGTTAATTGGGTAAAGTTTAGTGGAATTTCTTGGGAAGGTGATGGATTTTACTATTCCGCTTACGCTCCACCAGAAGAAGGTTCTGACTATTCTGGTAAAAATGAGTTTCACACCATCTATTATCATGCCTTAGGAACAGATCAAAAAGAGGATAGGTTGGTTTATCGAGATAATGATAATGCACAAAGAAATGCTGGAGCTTGGGTTACTGAAGATGAAAACTATTTAATTGTAAGCACCTCAGAATCTACTCATGGTAATACTTTAGGTGTGAAAGATTTGAAGAATGATGGTGAAATCGTTGCAATGGCAGAAGACTTTGAGACAGAAAATTTCATTATAGAACATTTAGGAGAAGGTAAATTTTTGGCAATGACCAATTATGAAGCTCCAAATAACAAATTGAGCATTATTGACATCAATAATCCAGCTCAAGACCAATGGACAGATTTTGTTGGAGAAAAGGATTATGTAATGAGAGGAGCTAGTATTGCAGGAGATAAGATTATTGTTTCTTGCATGAAAAATGTACAAAGTAAATTGGAAGTCTACGATATGGAAGGCACCTATCTTTATGATATTGAATTGCCAGGTATCGGAATTGCCTCCTTCAGTGGGGATAAAGATGAGAATACAGCCTTTTATTCTTTTTCTTCTTATACCTACCCTACTACCATTTTCAAATACGATATAGAAGCAAATAGTTCAGAAGCCTTTTTTGAACCTGAAACTAAATTTCAAGCTTCTGATTATGTAACCGAACAAGTATTCTTCAAGAGTAAAGATGGTACAGAAGTTCCGATGTTCATCACCCATAAAAAAGGTGTAGAATATGATGGAAATAATCCAACCTTTTTATATGGTTATGGTGGATTTAACATTAGCATTACGCCTAGATTTTCAGTTGTAAATACTGTCTTCCTAGAGCAAGGAGGAATTTATGTTGTTGTAAACTTAAGGGGTGGAAGCGAATTTGGAGAAGATTGGCATAAAGCAGGATGGCAATTCAACAAACAAAATGTATTTGATGATTTTATAGGTGCGGCTGAGTATTTGATAGAGAACAATTACACTTCATCTGAGAAATTAGCCATTCATGGAAGATCTAATGGAGGACTTCTAGCTGGTGCTGTAATGTGCCAAAGACCTGATTTGATGAAAGTATCTTTGCCAGGAGTAGGTGTATTAGATATGTTGCGCTATCATAAATTTACTATTGGCTGGGCATGGGCTGGTGAATATGGAGATTCAGATGATAGTAAAGAAAGTTTTGAGAATTTATATGCTTATTCTCCATTACACAATGTAAAAGAAGGTACTGCTTATCCTGCTACTTTGGTCACTACTGCAGATCATGATGATAGGGTTGTTCCAGCGCATAGCTTTAAGTTTATTTCTGAATTGCAAGCCAAGCATGGTGGAGAAAACCCAGTAATGATTCGAGTGGACGTAGATGCAGGTCACGGCGCTGGTAAACCAACAGCTAAAATCATTGAAGAATGGGCAGATGTTTGGAGCTTTGTACTTTGGAATTTAGAGGCAGACGTTGATTTTGGAGACGACTCCAAAGACAGTTAATGAATTGCCTGAAAGAATCTTAAAAAACACCGCAAATGCGGTGTTTTTTTGTTTTAATATTGTTCATAATTACAATCAAAATGGAAGGTAATAACAATCAAATCCTGAAAATTCTTAAGGACATCCGATTCTGGATCGTCTTCTTTTTCTTGATTCGATTAATTGGCATTACCAATGCTCCATTAGAAGTAAGTCATAGCTGGAGGCAGGCATTTACAAATATGGTGTCTAGAAACTTTCTGGAGATTGACCCGAATATTTTGTACCCAAGAATTGATAAAGCTGGGAGTTTGACAGGGATTGTAGCTTCAGAATTCCCAATTTTTAATTACCTGATTTATTTGGTTTCTCTTGTTTTTGACTACGATCATTGGTATGGCCGATTAATAAACCTAATTGTAAGTAGTCTTGGGATATTCTACTTTTTTAAATTGCTTAAAAATCTATTTGACAAACAAATCGCTTTTAACTCAAGCATCATCCTTACCGTTTCAATTTGGTTTGCCTACTCCAGAAAAATTATGCCGGATACATTTAGTGTATCTCTTATAATTATTGCATTATTCCTTGCATACAAATACTTCATAAATGGTAAGAAGATAAATGCGCTATTATTTTTTGTTATTTCTTCTATTGGATTACTTGCTAAGATACCATCGCTTTGCATTTTAAGTGTCTTGGCAATTTTACCTTGGATAAGGAGTATTTCTATACAGAGAAGGTTCATAATCTTAACCTTAGCTGCATTGGCTTTCTCTGTCGCCTGTATGTGGTACTTGTATTGGATTCCTATATTAAATGAGAAGTACCACTACACCATCTTATTTCCCAGATCAATTGAACAAGGAATTCAGGAAATCTTGCCACTTTTTGCAGAATTTATAGAGAAGTTTTATTTCGATGGGCTCCACTCCTATATTGGTTTTGGCTTCGTTCTTATTGGCTCATTTTATTTCCTAAAAACTAAAAATAGATTTTACGTAGCTGGTATACTATTTATGATTTTTACTTTTTTGGTTTTCGCAATCAAGACAGGCTCTGTATTCCCTTTGCATGCTTATTATGTTATTCCAATTGTACCTGTATTAGCACTTCTATCGGCTTATGGTATATCCAAGATTCCGCTAAGAATTCAATTCATTCTTATCGCGATAATTGGAATAGAAGGAATAGCTAACCAACAACACGATTTTTTTATCAAGGATAGCGAGAAATACAGATTAGAGTTAGAGAGCATTACCCATGATCACATATCTTCTGATGAATTGGTAATAATTAATGGAGGACAGTCTTATCAGGACATGTATTTTGCCCATTGTAAGGGTTGGTCATTAATTCATGATGAAATCAATGAAAATGCTTTGGATTCATTGAATAATCTTGGAGCTAAATTTCTCATATTAGATAAACATAAAGGAGACTTTGAAACAAGCATTTACCCACTGCTTTTTGACAATGATCATTATTCTATATATGTCCTAAAAGATGAATACTAAGCCCTTTTCTAAATTTCCTAAACTGAAGACAGATCGCCTGATTCTTGATGAAATTAAGATGGAACATCTGGCTGAAGTTATTCCTATTGCATATTTTGAAGGCAAACCTCTTGAATCCAAAGAAAAAATCATTCAATTAATTGATAAACTGAAAGGTGACTTTGAAATGAAGTATGGAATTACTTGGGGATTGTTTTTGCATGGAAAATTGATCGGCAGTTGTGGCTACTATAGGGGATTCGAAAATGAGATTGGTGAAATTGGGTATGTTCTTAATTCGAATTACCATGGAAAAGGATTTATGTTGGAAGCAGCAAAAGCAATTGTAGATTTTGGTTTTAATGTCTTGGAATTAGAAAACATCTCGGCATTTACCGACATTGAAAATAAACCCTCTGTAGCCTTGCTCCAAAGGATGAATTTTATAAACACTACAGAAAAACATAAGCACTACACTAAATTTTTAAAAGGGAAAGAGGAGTAAGAAACGCCAACCAACTTTGGACTTAAATTATTAGTATCTATCTTAGGCTAAAAGTAATGCACATGTCCAGAAACCTTAAATTACAGTATTGTTTATTCATTGGTTTAGCAATCGGATGTCAATCCAAGCCTGAGCAAAAGGAAACTAAAGTTGCCAAGAAACCAAATGTACTATTTGTGTCTATTGATGACCTTGGTCCTAATCTTGGTGCCTATGACAACAAATACATTCATTCTCCCAATTTGGATGCTTTTGCAAAAAATGGAATGACATTTCGAAATACCTATTGCCAAGCTGCTGTCTGTGCTCCTTCAAGAGCAAGTTTAATGACTGGAATTAGGCCAGATTCTAGTAGGGTTTGGCATTTGGGAGATAAGTTTAGACAACTACATCCAGACATTGTAACCATGCCACAACACTTTAATAAACATGGATATTATACGGTCTGTATTGGCAAGATCTTTCACAATTATATGCCTGATTCCATTTCCTGGGATGAACCAGATTTAAGGCCTGAACAATACAAGAGAGAAGAATGGTTGAAGAGAGATGGGGAAACTTTTTATGTCAATAAAGAAACGCAAAGAAAACAGAAAATAAAGCGAGATCTATTGGTTGCTAAAAGACCAAATTATTATGCAGATGGATGGAATAATGGTCCTGCATGGGAAATGGAAGATGTACATGATACTCTATATTTTGATGGAGCACAAACGGAATTAGCGAAACGGACGCTAAATCGATTGGTGAAAAAAGACCAACCTTTTTATTTGGCCCTAGGTTATTTTAGACCTCACCTACCCTTTGCAGTTCCTAAGAAGTATTGGGATCTATATGACAAAGACAGTTTACCATTGGCAAGTAATCCATATTTACCAAAACAATCACCAGTAATGTCTATGAATTCTATGTATGAATTGAGGGGTTATGATGGTTTTTCAAAACTGAAACATCCAAGTGAAAATGTGATGAATGAGGACACCGCCCGAATCTTAAAACAGGGTTATTATGCAAGTGTGAGTTACGTAGATGCTCAATTCGGTAAAATTATTCAACATTTGAAAGACTTGGAAGTTTATGACAATACAATCATAATCGTATGGGGTGATCACGGTTGGAAGTTAGGAGAACACAATGGTTGGTGTAAGCAAACAAATTATAACATCGACATTCATGTCCCAATGATAATCAACAGTCCAAATCAAGCAAATAAAGGCAAACAA
>Ga0207422_1002463_pt1 | contig 24278 bp, 19 predicted proteins | sample MarCyaLeptolynsp_FD_187757 | JGI IMG/M metagenome (GOLD analysis project Ga0207422, IMG submission 187757) | Marine cyanobacterial communities from Panama - species 1 Leptolyngbya sp. (SPAdes) | ecosystem: Environmental > Aquatic > Marine > Unclassified | place: Panama: Panama City | collected... | reverse complement strand
CGCTTGATTCTCCCGAAGCGTTGAAGGTGGCGCTCGACAAGGAAAACTACAGGATCGGCGACAGTGCCAAGGTTCAGATTACGCCGCCGTTCGCGGGCAAGGCGCAGATCATGGTCATCGACAACAGAGTGATCGAGACCCTGCAGATCGATGTCGCCAAGGAAGGAACGACCGTCACGGTGCCGGTTACCGAGAAATGGGGCGCCGGCGCCTATGTGACGGCCATCGTCTATCGCCCGATGGATCTTGGCAACAAGCGCATGCCGGCGCGCGCGGTGGGGCTTGCCTGGGCCGGCGTCGATCCGGCGGAGCGCAATCTTTCGGTATCGATCGATGCCGGGGATGTGGTCCGGCCACGGCAGACGACAAGCGTCCGCCTGACCGTCGACAATGCCAATCCCGGCGATCAGGCCTATGTGACCCTGGCCGCTGTCGATGCGGGCATTCTCAATCTCACGGGCTTCGAAACGCCGGAACCCGATACCTATTACTTCGGACAACGTCAGCTCGGGGTTGGAATCAAGGATTTCTACAATCGGCTGATCGACCGGATGCAGGGTGCCCGCGGCACTGTGCGCTCCGGCGGCGATGCGTCGGCAATGCGGTTCGAGGGGCCGCCTCCGCCCGATACCCTGATGGCGTTTCATTCCGGTATCCAGACGGTCGGTGCGGACGGTACGGTAATAATCGAGGTGCCGCTGCCTGATTTCAGCGGCACCGTGCGCCTGATGGCGATGGCGTGGTCGGCGAACGGCGTTGGGCACGGCGTCCGCGACATCGTTGTGCGGGATCCCGTGGTGCTTACGGCGAGCCTGCCGCGTTTCCTTGCGCCGGGCGACAAGTCCCGCGTTCTGATCGATGTTGCCGACGTGGAAGAGGTTGGCGGTGAAGCCGGGCTTTCGGTAACCGCAAGCGGTGATGCCGTTGAAGTTCTTCCGGGAACCAACGAACGGACGGTGGCGCTCGGCGAGGGTGGCCGCAAAACGGTTCTGGTTCCGATCGACGCAAACGGTGTCGGCGATTCCGAGCTTCGGCTTTCCCTGACGCTGGCCGATGGGACGAGCCTTAACAAAACGGTCCCGATCACGGTTCGCGACAATGAACCGCCGGTCGCTCGGACCACCGACCTGCGGCTGGCCGCCGGTCAGATCCTGACGCTCAGTCCGGACCTTGTCGCGGGATTGAGGCCTGGAACCGGGGATGTGACGCTTTCCGCCAGCGGGGCCGGACGCCTCGATCTCGCGGGCATCGTGCGCTCCCTTGACCGCTATCCCTATGGCTGTTCCGAACAACTGACCAGCCGGGCACTGCCGCTCCTTTATCTCGACGACGTCGTGCTGGCCGCCGGACTGACCGGTGAAAAGAGCGTCAACGAGCGGGTGCAGGAAGCCATTGTTTCGGTGATTGCGAACCAGTCGTCGTCGGGCGGCTTCGGTCTCTGGTCGCCGGGATCGAGTGGTCTGTGGCTCGATGCCTATATTACCGACTTCCTGAGCCGGGCCCGAGAGCGCGGCTACACGTTGCCGAAGGCCGCGTTCCGGCTTGCCCTGAGCAATTTGCAGAACCGGCTCGCCTACGTCAGCGACTTTGAATTCGGCGGTCAGGGCGTGGCATATGCGCTTTACATCCTGGCCCGTCACGGTCGCGCCGCAATCGGGGATCTCCGGTATTATTCCGGTGCCCGGCTGAGCAATTTCGCGACGCCGCTGGCCAAGGCGCAACTGGGTGCTGCGCTGGCGCTCTACGGAGACGGTACGCGTGCGGAGGAGGTCTTCAAGGTCGCTGTCGAAGATCTGAACCGCGATCTCGGAAACTTCGGTTGGCGGGAGGATTACGGTTCGCGTCTGCGCGACAATGCCGCCATCGTGACGCTTGCCGCGGAAGCGGGCGTCAAGGCCGTGAATGCGTCCCTGCTGGTTGACGATCTCGACAATACCTGGCGCCAATCCAAGGCGCACAGCACGCAGGAAGAGGCGTGGTCGCTTCTGGCGGCGCATGCGCTGACCAGCGAACGGCAAAAGCCGGATCTGTCGCTGAACGGGGTGCGCAACGACGGACCGCTGTACCGGCGGCTGGGCCTGTCCGAACTTTCCGATGGCGTCACCCTGCGCAACAATGGCTCGGCGCCGATTGATGTCGTTGTGACGGCCTTGGGCGCCCCGTTGGTACCGGAACCGGCGGGCGGCAATTTCGCGTCGATCTCGCGCAAATATTTTGCACTTGACGGTCAGGAAGTCGATATGACCGCCATCGGTCAGGGCGAACGTTTCGTCGCCGTTCTCACCATTGTCTTCAACGACAAGGAGAAGGGGTTGATCATCGTCAACGATCCGTTGCCGGCCGGGTTCGAAATCGACAATCCGAACCTGTTGCAAAGCGGCGATGTGAAGACCCTCGACTGGCTCAACCTGACGGCGCAACCCTCTCACAAGGAGTTCCGGGCGGACCGGTTCATCGCCTCGATCGATCGTTCCAATATCAGCAGCGGCCGGGTCGAACTGGCCTATGTGGTGCGGGCCGTATCGCCAGGGCGTTTCACCCATCCGGCCGCCATCGTTGAGGAAATGTATCGGATGGATCGGCGGGCGCGCACCGAGTCCGGTTCGGTGGAAATCGTCGGCCCGTTGCGCTAGGCAATTGTCTTGACCGGGTTGTTGGAACTTGTCGGGAAGCGAAAGGCTCTGGTCGCGGCGTGTCTGGTTGCCGCGATATTGCCGATTGCCGCCGTGCATGGGCTGCGCACCGCCATCGACGGGGCGGACGGGCAATTGCCGGTGCTTGAGACATCCGTCAGGGTGCTTGATCGCAACGGCGTCCTGTTGCGCCCGTTTCCGATCTCTGACGGTCGCTGGCGATTGCCGGTTACGCCGGCGGAAGTCGATCCGGACTATGTCCGCATGTTGCTTGTTTACGAGGACAAGCGGTTTCACGCGCATCATGGTGTCGACGTGCTGGCCTTCGCCCGGGCTTTCCTGCAATTTGTCAGCAACGGCCGCGCCGTTTCCGGCGGTTCGACCCTGACCATGCAGGTGGCGCGGCTGCTCGGCGGCCGCAACACAAGGGCAGCTGATCGCAAGGCGGCCCAGATTTTGCGGGCACTGGCGCTGGACACACGGCACAGCAAAACGGAAATCCTGAAAACCTACCTGAACCACGCGCCGTTCGGAGGCAATCTGGAAGGTGTGCGCACGGCTTCCCTGGCCTATTTCGGCAAGGAGCCGCTGCGATTGTCGGCCGCGGAGGCGGCGCTGCTTGTCGCCCTTCCGCAATCGCCGGAAGCGCGGCGGCCCGACCGGTATTCGGAACGCGCGCAACGGGCGCGCGACCGGGTTCTGGCGCGCGCCCATGCGGCCGGCCTCATCGACAGGCGAGCCTACGAACGGGCGCTGGCCACTGCGGTGCCGAACAAGCGACGGGACATGCCGGTGCTGGCCGCGCATCTGGCCGAGCGCGCGCGCACCTCAAATCCGGACCAGGCCGAATTCCACCTGCGCATCGATGCCGGATTACAGGCGCGGCTGGAAGATCTGGCGCGCCAGAAGACGCGAATGTCCCGCCGTACCCACTCGGTCGCCATGATGGTGGCGGATATCGAAACCGGAGACGTGCTGGCCTCAGTCGGATCGCCTGACTATTTCGACCGTGCGAACAACGGGTTCGTCGACATGACCCGGGCGGTGCGGTCGCCCGGGTCGACATTGAAACCGATGATATACGCCCTGGCCTTTGCCAACGGCATTGCACATCCCGAAAGCCTCATCGACGATCGGCAGGTGGCCTTTTCCGGATATGCGCCGGCAAATTTCGATCGGGATTATCAGGGAACGGTCACGGTGCGGGACGCGTTGCAACTGTCGCTCAATGTGCCCGCGGTGCAATTGCTGGACGCGATCGGCCCGGCGCGCCTGCTGCTTGCCATGCGCAAATCCGGCATGCAGCCGGTGCTTCCCAGGAACACGCCGCCGAATCTTGCCATCGGTCTGGGCGGCATCGGGGTCACATTGCATGACCTGGTCACAATGTATGCCGCACTGGCATCGGGTGGACGCAAGGTCCATCTGCGGACCGGCGCAACATCTGAGGACAGTGATACGGAAACGGTTCGCAGGCGCATTCTCGATCCACGAGCGGCCTGGCTGACGGCGTCGATCTTGGCGGGAACCCGAGATCCCAATGGTGTCACCGGAGGGATCGCCGGCGGCGGTTTTGCCTTCAAGACCGGAACCACCTATGGCTACCGGGATGCCTGGGCGATTGGCTTTGACGGCCGGCACGTGGTCGGTGTCTGGACCGGCCGACCGGATGGCAAGCCGGTTCCCGGGCTGGTCGGTATCGACGTTGCGGCGCCAATTCTTGGCGACATTTTTGCCCGCATTGGCCACATCACGCCAATGCCGCCGCCACCGCCGGGCGTATCGCGGATGCGGGCAACAAACCTCCCGTCCCATTTGCGGCATATCGGCAGAGCGGCGGAGGAGCGGTCCGCTGAAACCGGCGGCCCGGAATTGGCCTATCCGCCCGACAAGGCGCGGATCGATCTGCGGGTCTCAGAGAAGCAACGCGAAAGCCTGTTCTTGAAGGTTCGCAACGGTGCACTGCCCTTTACCTACATGGTCAACGGCGCCCCAATTGCGCACAAGAGCTATTCGAGGCGGGCGGAATGGGTGCCGGACGGCGAAGGTTTCGCTGACATCGTGGTCATCGACGCCAACGGAGCAGCGGCGCGGGCAAAGGTGTTTCTGCAATAATTCCGCCCATCGGCATCGCCGCTATCCCTGCAGCATTTCAGAGATCTGCAGCAATTGATCGTTGTTCAGAGGCTTATCAAAATAGGCTTTGACGCATTTGTGGGCGCTGGCTCTTTCCTGGTCTTTCGGATCAAGCGACGTCGTCAGCATGATGACGACGATGTCGGCAAATGACTCTCCGAACTCCTCCTCGGCGGCCTGAAGAAACTCGAATCCCGACATGCCAGGCATATTGATATCGAGAAGAATGACATCGATATCCGGGCGATCGGGTTGCCGCAGAAAAGCCAGAGCATCCTCGGCGTAATAAAAACTCAGAACGGTTTCAACGAGCCCCGACCGATCGATGATGCGCTTGTACAGCATCTGATCGATCGAATCGTCATCGATGATCATGGTGACCGGGATTTTCACGAGGCTGCTCACGTCGCTCTCCCGGGCAGTGTCACGATGAATTCCGACCCCAGCGCCGGTTCGGACCTGACGGCGATTTCTCCACCGTGATTGGCAACAATGCGCCGGCACAGCGTCAATCCAAGTCCGGTGCCGGGGAAACGATCACGCAAGTGCAATCGTTGAAACATATTGAAAATGCGTTTCTGATGATCGCGGGGAATTCCGATGCCGTTATCCCTGATGCTGATCGACACCGTTCCGGTTGACCCGCGGGATGCTTCCGCAACCGTGATGCGGGGAGGCACGTCGGGATTACGAAACTTGATCGCGTTGGAAAGCAAATGCCTGAAAAGGGATCGCACCTGAGTTTGCATGCCAGTGATTTCGGGCAGATCAGCCACATTCACAGAGGCGCCTGATTGCGAGATTTCCGTACCCAGGTCCACAAGGATGTCATCGATCAGGGACCGCGTATCGATTTGCTCAAATGCGGTGTCGGTTTCCAGAGTTCGTGTGTAGCTCAACACGTCCTCTATCAGTCCGCCCATGCGGCGGGTGGTTTCAACACATTTGTCCAGCAGTTCCCGCACATTGCCGGCGCGGCAAGAGCCGAGTTCGCCGGCAAGCTCATTTTGAAGCATGCTGAGCGTATTGGCCGGAGATTTCAGGTCGTGCGATATGGCGTATGTAAATTCGTGCTGTTCGCGGCGCATTGCCTCGCCGGCATTCAGGGCGGCACGCAGCCGAATCGCGTCATCGACGCAGGAGGCCAATTTTCCGAGCCTGGAAACCTGCTCATCGGACCATTGGCGCGGTTCTGTATCGATCACGCAGAGCGCCCCTATCGGCACGAGATTCGGATCGTGCACGGGTGCGCCGAGATAGGCCATCACGTTCAAGTCCTTCACGGCGCCGTTGTCGCGCACCAGGTCATGATCCGGGGCATTATTGACGAGAAGGACGCGGTTGCTTGCGACAACATGTTTGCAAAAGGAGTGAGAGAGCGGTGTTTGGCGTCTGCCCGCCCAGGGTTCCGGCAGGCCTTGCAGGCTCTTGAAGTACTGGCGCTCCCTGCGCGTTTCAACGATTGACAAAAGCGAGACCGGGACCTCAAAAATCGAAGTCGCCAAGGCAGTGAGATTGTCATAGGATGCTTCCCTGGCCGCATCAACCAATCCGAGTTCCTCAAGGGAATAAGATGGCAATATCGCAGTTCCAGGATCGGCGGCCATAAAGGACCCGGTAAAGCGCTGTACGTCGAAACCGCACACCTTGGTTAAACAAAGGCCAGATAAGCGATCCGGATTTGCGCCGGCATGGCAACATTTCGTGACCGATGAGGACAATCCCTATCCGAATCGTCGATGCTTGCATTACAGCTTTGCAAGCAGTCCGTGTAAAGATAGTCACATTTGACAGGATCATGCGAGTTGTGTCTAAGGCTTTGACTGTGTCGCAGACCTCGCAACCGATGACACGATTGGCCATTGGGTCGATTTTGCCCTATCCGATGAAATGGTCATGCCTGATTCAAGATTTGATCTCATCATCTTCGATTGCGACGGGGTGCTGATTGACAGCGAAATCATCAGTGCGGACATATTGATTTCGTTGGTGGCGGATCTGGGCATTTCGTTCGATGTCGCCTATGTCGGACGGTATTTTCTGGGGCGCAGCTTTCCGACCGTCGCCGAAACCATTCGCCGGGAGTTTGATGTCGTCCTGCCCGCAGATTTTGAAGCGGCCTATCGCTCGGCCCTGCAGGAGACTTTCAAGGCGGAACTGCGCCCGACGCCCGGCATCGAAAGGGTTTTGGCCACACTTTCGGTGCCGTATTGCGTCGCGACCAGCAGCAGCCCGGAACGGGCACGCATGTCGCTGGATGTAGCCGGACTGTCCGGATATTTTGACCGGAAGGTTTTCACCGCGTCCGAAGTCCCGAACGGCAAACCGGCGCCGGACCTGTTTCTGCACGCGGCCAGGAAATGCGGAGCCGATCCTACACGCTGCCTAGTAGTCGAAGACAGCCTGCCGGGCATTAATGCGGCCCGCGCGGCTGGGATGGAAGTCTGGCATTATGTCGGCGGTAGCCATTTGTCCGCATTGGGCAATGAGACGCCTTATCGGGGCCGCGTTTTTGACTCCTGGCCGAATTTCTCCGACATGATAGAACCTGCCTCTAACGAACCTGCAAGCGGCGACGGAAATGATGGCCAACCGGTCCGAAAGTGATACGACCCGCCTGGATGACGCTGCGCGCGCCGGGTGGCTTTACTATGTTGCCGGCAATACGCAGGATGAAATCGCTCGAAAGCTTGGTGTTTCCCGTCAATCCGCGCAGCGCCTCGTTTCTCTGGCCGTCAGCGAAAAGCTGATCAAGGTCCGGCTCGACCACCCCATAGCGAGATGCATGGAACTCGCGCAGGGACTGACCGAACGGTTCGGATTGCGCAGCTGCGAGATTGTGCCGGGGGACCCGGAAACTCCGAATTCGATCGTTGGTCTTGCGCAGGCAGGCGCGGCTGAAATCGAGCGCCATCTGAAATCCAATCATCCGAAAATCATTGCGATCGGCACGGGAAGGGCCCTGCGGGCCAGTGTCGAGCAATTGCAACCGATGGATTGCCCGCAGCACCGGATCGTCTCGCTTCTCGGCAACATGACATCCGACGGTTCCGCGACGGCGTATAATGTGGTCATCCGTCTGGCGGAGCGTGCGAACGCGCGCCATTTTCCGATGCCGCTGCCGGTGCTGGCACGCTCGCCCGAAGAAAAACGCGTTCTTCACAATCAGGAGCCGGTGCACAATATTCTGGAACTTGCGGGACAGGCAGATGTCACCTTCGTCGGGATCGGGGGTATTGACGAACAGGCGCCCCTGGCCGTCGATGGATTTGTGACGCGCGAGGAGATGCGCGCTCTGGCCCGGTCCGGAGGCGTCGGCGAAATCACCGGATGGGTCTACGACCGGAACGGATGCCTGATCGACGGCTTTGTCAATGACCGTGTGGCCAGCGCTCCGCTCACGCCGCAGGCCGAAAACGCCGTATATGGCGTCGCGGCCGGAGAGAACAAAGTTGCTGCGATTGCGGGTGCACTTTGTGGAAAACTGATCAATTGCCTGATTACCAACGAGCCAACCGCGGAACGCCTGCTTGAGGCATGAACGACTGCTCGTGCTAACATATTGAAAATGTGTGTTGATTTCTAGTCAGCCTGTCTGGCGGCAATAAATTTTGCCGATTTGATTGACATCGCTCGCTCTGTTGGTGAATATTTGCCCGTGTGTATGGCAATTGCTCATATATGCTTTGGGAGGATTATCATGAAAAACTTTTCTCGCGCCCTTATGGGAGCGGTCGCTTTGTCGTTTGCGGCCGGCAACGTTGCCGCGGAGAAACTGACCATCGCCACGGTTAACAACGGCGATATGGTCCGGATGCAGAAACTGACGGACGATTTCATCGCCAAAAATCCAGGTATCGAACTGGAATGGGTGACGCTGGAAGAAAATGTGTTGCGCCAGCGCGTCACCACGGATGTCGCCACCAAGGGCGGGCAATATGATGTCATGACAATCGGAACGTATGAGGTTCCGATCTGGGGCAAGAAAGGCTGGCTGGTTTCCCTGAACGATTTGCCGGCCTCCTATGACGTCGACGACATCCTTCCGGCAATCCGCAACGGCCTTACCGTGGATGGCAATCTCTATGCAGCGCCGTTCTATGGCGAGAGTTCCATGGTCATGTACCGCAAGGACCTGATGGAAAAGGCCGGATTGACGATGCCGGATGCGCCGACATGGGACTTCGTCGCCAAGGCTGCGCGCGCGATGACAGACAAGGAAAACGGTGTCTATGGCGTCTGTCTGCGGGGCAAGGCCGGCTGGGGCGAAAACATGGCCTTTCTGACCGCAACGGCCAACTCATTCGGAGCCAAATGGTTCGACATGGACTGGAAGCCGCAATTCGACGGAGAAGCCTGGAAGAAGACCCTGACATTCTACATCGATCTGATGAACGATGCCGGACCTCCTGGAGCTTCTTCAAATGGTTTCAACGAAAACCTCACCCTGTTCCAGACGGGAAAGTGCGGCATGTGGATCGATGCCACCGTGGCGGCATCTTTTGTAACAAATCCGGGGGATTCTTCGGTAGCGGACCAGGTCGGGTTCGCGCTCGCGCCGGACACTGGTCTCGGCAAGAGAGGCAATTGGCTTTGGGCGTGGAGCCTGGCCATTCCCGCGGGAACCCAGAAAGCCGAGGCTGCGAAGGCATTCGTGAGCTGGGCTACATCGAAAGACTATCTGGCGCTCGTCGCTTCCAAGGAAGGTTGGGCGAATGTGCCGCCCGGAACGCGCACGTCTCTTTATGAGAATCCTGAATATGCCGAAGTACCGTTTGCGAAAATGACGCTCGACAGTATCAATTCGGCGGATCCGACCAGTCCAACCGTCGATCAGGTTCCCTATGTGGGCGTGCAGTTCGTGGCCATACCGGAATTCCAGGGTATCGCCACTGCCGTCGGGCAGCAGTTTTCCGCGGCGCTGGCGGGGACTGCGTCGGTGGATCAGGCCTTGTCCAATGCGCAGCGGCTCACCGAGCGTGCGATGACAAAAGCCGGTTATATCAAATAGCTGGCTCCTCCCGGAGAGGACCGGTTCCTGGAACCGGTCCGTCTTCCGCCACTGAACAAAAGTGGACTTCGCCATGGCTACCAATCATTCCCGGACCGCCGCACGCGTGATGATTTCGCCAGCAGTTCTGCTGTTGCTGGCCTGGATGATCGTGCCGTTGGCAATGACCCTGTATTTCTCGTTCCTCAGCTACAATCTGCTGTCGCCGGGTACCGAGGAATTCATCGGATTTCTGAACTACGAGTATTTTCTGACCGATCCGACCTTCTTTGAGGCTATGGCCAACACGCTGCTGCTGGTAGGGGGCGTGCTTGTTATTACCGTCATTGGCGGGACCTTTCTTGCCCTGCTTCTGGATCAGCCGATGTGGGGGCAGGGCATTGTCCGGATTCTCGTTATTGCACCATTCTTTGTCATGCCGACGGTGTCGGCGCTGGTATGGAAAAACATGTTCATGAATCCGGTGAACGGCCTGTTCGCATACGCCGCGCAGGCGGTTGGACTGGAACCGTTCGATTTCCTGGCACATGCGCCCCTGTTTTCGGTCATCCTCATCGTTGCCTGGCAGTGGCTGCCTTTCTCAACCCTTATCCTGTTGACCGCGCTGCAATCCCTCGACCGGGATCAGGTCGAGGCGGCCGAGATGGACGGGGCGGGGAAAGTCAACACTTTCATATACATAACGATGCCGCATCTGGCGCGCGCGACGACCGTCGTCATTCTAATTCAGACCATCTTCCTGCTTTCTATTTTCGCCGAAATTCTGGTCACGACAAATGGCGGACCGGGATATGCGTCGACCAATATCACCTTCCTGGTCTACGCCCAGTCCCTGCTTCAGTTCGACGTGGGCGGCGGATCCGCAGGCGGGATAATCGCGGTCATTCTCGCCAACATTGTCGCGATATTCCTGCTGCGACTCATCGGCAAGAACCTGGAGGCCTGAACCCATGGCACGTGCTGTTTCGACCAGACGAAAACTCGCGATCACCGGGCTGGCGTGGATCATCGGTCTGACAATCTTCTTTCCAATCCTGTGGACCGTTCTGACCAGTTTCAAGACCGAGGCAAACGCCGTTGCCTCACCGCCATCGTTTCTGTTTTTCGACTGGACGATGGAAAATTACGGAGAGGTGCACCAACGCTCGAACTATTTCCTGCATTTTTGGAATTCCATCGTGATTTCCCTGGGATCGACCTTTCTCGGCCTGGTGATTGCGATCCCGGCCGCCTGGTCGATGGCGTTTGTACCGGGAAAACGGACCAAGGATGTTCTGATGTGGATGCTTTCGACCAAGATGCTGCCGCCGGTTGGCGTACTCATCCCAATCTATCTTCTGTTCAGGGATACGGGTTTGCTGGATACGCGCGGGGGACTGGTGGTCGTTCTCACCCTCATAAACCTGCCGATCATCATCTGGATGCTGTACACCTATTTCAAGGAAATTCCGGGTGAAATTCTCGAAGCTGCCCGAATGGACGGCGCCACATTGTGGGCCGAACTGGTGCACGTCCTGACACCGATGGCAGTGCCCGGCATTGCCTCCACCTTGTTGTTGAATGTCATACTCGCCTGGAACGAAGCTTTCTGGACTTTGAACCTGACAGCCGCCAAAGCCGCGCCCCTCACGGCGTTCATTGCCAGTTATTCCAGCCCGGAGGGGCTGTTCTACGCGAAACTGTCGGCAGCCTCGACGATGGCCATTGCCCCCATTCTGATCATGGGCTGGTTCAGCCAGAAACAGCTGGTCCGAGGTCTGACGTTCGGCGCTGTAAAATAGGGGATTGTCATGGGACGTATCGCACTCAATCAGGTCTCCAAGAGTTTCGGAGCAAGCGAGGTCATTCCGCCCCTCGATCTGGAAATCGAGGACGGGGAATTTGTCGTGTTTGTGGGGCCGTCCGGGTGCGGAAAATCGACCCTGTTGCGTTTGATCGCCGGCCTGGAGGATGTATCCAGCGGAAACATCGTTATTGACGGCCGGGACGCCACCAAGATCCCACCCGCTAAACGCGGGCTGGCCATGGTGTTCCAATCCTATGCGCTTTACCCGCACATGACCGTTCGCAAGAACATTGCGTTCCCTCTGAAGATGGCTGGGCTCGACCAGGCCGCAATCGACGCGAAAGTCGAAGCGGCGTCCAGTGTCCTGAACCTGACGGACTATATCGACCGCAAGCCCGGCCAGCTTTCGGGAGGTCAGCGCCAAAGGGTCGCCATCGGTCGCGCGATTGTCCGTGAACCCGAGGCATTCCTGTTCGACGAACCGCTTTCCAACCTCGACGCGTCGCTGCGCGTGAATATGCGGCTGGAAATCTCCGAGCTCCACCAGTCTCTCAAGACCACCATGATCTATGTGACACACGATCAGGTGGAGGCCATGACAATGGCCGACAAGATCGTCGTTCTCCGGGCGGGTCGTATCGAGCAGGTCGGTTCGCCGCTTGAGCTCTATCGCAGGCCGGCGAATCTGTTCGTCGCGGGATTCATCGGTTCGCCAAAAATGAACTTTGCAAAGGGTCCATATGCTGAACGGCATCAGGCGCACACACTTGGTTTTCGTCCCGAACACCTGGGCGTTTCCAGCTCCGAAGGTGAGCTTGAGGGTACCGTCGGCGTATCAGAACATCTGGGGTCGGATACATTCCTTCACATCAATGTAGATGGCATCGGAATGGTGTCGGCGCGGGCCGATGGCGAAATCGATCTTGCACACGGAGATCGGGTCTACCTCACGCCGGATCCGGACAAGCTGCACCGGTTCGACAAACAGGGAAGCGCTATCCGGTGAGCAGGTTATCCCGGAAATCCGCTCTGATTACCGGTGCGGCTCGTGGCATCGGCCGCGCCTTCGCGGAACGTTTCGCGCAGGAGGGCGCGCGCGTTGCTGTCGCAGATATCGATCCGGATCTGGCGCACCGAACCGCAGATGCAATCGGTCCGTCCGCTGTGGCCATTCATCTGGACGTCGCCGAGCAATCCTCTATCGATGCCGCTGTCGCGGAAGCAGAGCATGCGTTCGGCGGAATTGACATATTGGTGAACAATGCGGCGCTGTTCGATCTGGCTCCGATCTCGGATATTACCCGCGAAAGTTTCGAGACGCTGTTTGCGGTCAATGTTTCCGGCACGCTTTTCATGATGCAGGCGGTGGCCCGATCGATGATCGCCCGCGGCAAAGGCGGAAAAATAATCAATATGGCCAGTCAGGCAGGGCGCCGAGGCGAGGCGCTGGTTGCGGTCTATTGCGCGACCAAGGCAGCGATCATCAGCCTGACACAGTCGGCGGCGCTCGATCTGATCAGGTACGGCATCAATGTCAATGCCATAGCACCGGGAGTTGTCGACGGCGAACACTGGGACGGGGTCGATGCGCTGTTTGCCCGCTATGAAAACCGGCCACTGGGCGAAAAGAAAAAACTTGTCGGGGCGGCGGTTCCTTTCGGGCGCATCGGGACGCCTGATGACCTGACGGGGATGGCGGTTTTTCTCGCGAGCGGCGAAAGCGATTACATCCTTGCGCAAACATACAATGTCGATGGCGGGAACTGGATGAACTGATGATGATCGAACAGGCTTGTTCGGCGTCGAGTCCAAAGGGTTCGGCCTGCGTCATGAAACCCGGATACGACAGACGTCGACTGACGCCCGGTATCGTGCATTTCGGCGTTGGAAATTTTCACCGGGCGCACCAGGCCGTCTATCTCGATCGGCTGTTTGACCGGGGCATCGACCACGACTGGGCAATCATCGGCGCAGGCCTGCGGCCGCAGGATGCGGTAATGCGGTCGCGATTGAGCGGCCAGGATTGGCAAACCACGGTCGTCGATCTCCATCCCGACGGCCTGACCGCGCGAACCTGCGGAGCGATGGTTGGTTTTGCACCCGTGGAAGCCGAGGCTCTTGTTGCGCGCCTTCGGTGTCCGGACATCCGGATCGTGTCATTGACGATCACCGAAGGCGGATATTTCCGGGATGCAAGGAGCGGCGGCTTTCAGGTCGATCACCCCGAGATCGTTCACGACAGCCGTCATCCGGACGATCCCTCCACGGTATTCGGCGTTATCGTCGCCGCGCTCGCATCGCGGCGGAAGGCCGGCCTGGCCCCGTTCACCGTCCTGTCCTGTGACAATCTGCCGGGGAACGGGGATGCGGCCCGGGCTGCCGTCATCGGGCTCGCCGATGCGATTTCGCCCGAACTCGCGCGCTGGATCGAGAAACATGGCGCCTTTCCAAACAGTATGGTCGATTGCATCACGCCGGGTACCACGGATCTGGAACGGGCTTTGGTGCGCGAGCGGTTCGGCATTGAGGACGCAAGCCCGGTGACTTGCGAACCGTTTCGCGAATGGGTGCTCGAAGACAGGTTTTGCGCCGGACGGCCGGCGCTTGAGCAGGTCGGCGTGAAGTTTGTCGAAGATGTTGCGCCTTATGAACTCATGAAACTCCGCATTCTAAACGGGGGGCATGCGGCTCTTGCTTATCCGGCCGCCCTGACGGGCATTGGCTTGGTTCACGAAGCAATGGCTGACCCGCTTCTTGGCGCCTATCTCGACAAACTCGAACACGAAGAGATCATTCCGACGGTTCCCCCAGTGGCCGGAGTGGACTTCTCCGCCTATTTCGCCCAGGTTCGCGAGCGGTTTGCCAACGAAGCGGTCGCAGACACGATCCCTCGACTGTGTCTTGACGGCTCCAACAGGCAGCCCAAATTCATCCTTCCGATTGTTGCCGAACGTCTGAAGGCCGGCCTGCCAATTGCCGGACTGGCCCTGGAAGTGGCATTGTGGTGTCGATATTGCCGGGGAAACGATGAGACCGGAGAACCTGTTTATGTCGACGATGAACGCGCCGACCTGTTGCGCGCCGCGGCGCAACGGGCGGTCCGGCAACCGGTTGAATTCCTTGATCTTGACTGTGTATTCGGCAATCTGGGGCAGGAAAATGCGTTTCGCCGGGAATTTGCCTTGGCCTTGACCCGCCTGGATGCGGACGGTGTGCGGCGAACCCTGGCCGATTATGTGGAGAGTTGAGGGGTCGATGATCCTGTGTTGCGGTGAAGCCCTGATCGACATGCTGCCACGGCGGCTTGCCGGTGGCGAAGATGTCTTTTTGCCGGTTCCGGGTGGTGCCGCTTTCAACACCGCTATTGCGCTCGGCCGCCTTGGCCAGGATGTCGGTCTGTTTTCCGGGATCTCGACCGACATGTTCGGTCAGCAACTCCTGTCCCGCCTTCACGAAAGCATGGTCGACACAGGCAATGTGGTCGCATCGGACCGTCCCACCACGCTCGCTTTCGTGAGACTTCGGGAAGGGGTTGCCGAATATTCTTTCTTTGACGAGAATTCGGCCGGCAAGCACTTGCATGCCGATCAATTGCCCGAACCGGCGAAGCCGGTCGACGCGCTGCTGTTTGGCGGGATCAGCCTGATCTCCGAACCTTGCGGAACCGCCTACGAGGCCTTGGCGCTGGACTATTCGAACCGCGCCGTCATCATGTTCGACCCCAATATCCGACCTGGCTTCGTCTCCGATGAGACCGCTTACCGCGACCGTCTGAAGAGACTGCTGAGGATTGGCTCGGTAATCAAAGTGTCCGATGAGGACCTGGCGTGGCTCGCGCCCGGACAATCCTTCGATTCGGTCGCGTCCCGCTGGATTTCCGATGGCGCCGTTCTGGTTGTGCTCACACGCGGGGCGGCGGGATGCCGGGCAAGGACGCGGTCGCTGGATGTCGAGATGGCGGCTGACCAGGTCACGGTCGTTGACAGCGTTGGAGCCGGAGACGCCTTCAATGCTGGTCTTTTGGCCGCGCTTCGGCAAACCGGGCATTTGTGCATCGACAAAATAGCAGATCTTGACCGCACCACCCTTTCCGAAGCGCTCGGATTCGCCTCCAAGGTCGCGGCGCGCACCCTGGGCCGGATTGGCGCCGATCCTCCGTGGAAATCCGAAATCTGAATATCGGCGCCCGGAGCATAGCCCTCGCGAAATATGTTAGATATTGAACATTATTGGCGAGCCGGCCTTTGATGCCCATTCTTGTTCAGACGGCCGGACGCGCTCACACTCTGATTTATATAGCCTATTTCGTTTGCGAAGAGATTGGCTGAATTTGTTGTATACTTTAATATTCAGTAAAAATTAATCTTGGACAGCTAACATACGGCTAGAAATTGTTACTATATGGTGTGGCGGCGTGAATGGTAATTCAATTTTTTGTTTGATTTATTGCCTTGTAATTTTTTTCACAGGTGTGGTGACGTCGAGCAGTACCGAACTCGACAGAAACCGACTTGAGGAACTGAAGGCAGCATATCAAAGGCCCGACCATATTCCGTTTCCGGCGGATTCGCCGTTTTCACCACAGATCGCCACGCTCGGCAAAATGTTGTTTTTCGACCCGCGCCTGTCGTCGACCGGCAATATGAGCTGCAGTTCCTGTCACCAACCCTCCTTCGGATGGGAGACCGCTTCCGAAGTTGCCATTGGGGCCCGCGGCATCCCGCTGGATCGGGCGGCTCCGCCGACTTTGAATTTGGCATGGTCTTCCGGTTTGTTCTGGGACGGGCGCGAAAGCTCGCTGGAGCACCAGGCTGCCGGGCCCATAACCAACGAGCGAGAGATGGATTCCACGCTGGAACTCGTTGTATTTCGGCTGGCCAGCATCGCTTATTACCGACACTGGTTTGCGACATTGTTTCCCGACGGGATAAATGCGGACAATGTTCTCAAGGCGATCGCCATGTACGAGCGCACAATTGTTAGCGACCTCTCCAACTTCGATTTATGGGTTCGCGGCGATGAAGCCGCGATCGGCGCGGCGGCAAAGCGCGGATTCCTGCTTTTCAACGACAAGATGGGGTGTGCGCAGTGCCATACGGGGTGGAACTTTACAGACAATCTCTACCACGATATCGGCGTTGACACAGACGATCCCGGGCGCTTCGCAATTGATCCGACGGAGCCGGAAAACCGCCATGCATTCAAGACACCGACGCTCCGGGACATCGCTGTGCGTTCGCCCTACATGCACAACGGATCCCTACCGAGCTTGAAGTCGGTTCTGTTGTTTTACAAGTCCGGTGGGCTCCAGCGGCCGTCCAACTCCCGAGCGCCCTTGCCGATGACCCTCCAGGAACGCGATGACCTCCTGGCCTTCCTGAAGAGCCTTGGGTCAAACAAATCCAGAACTGAATTTCCCAAATTGCCGAATTGAGCGGCCAATTCAATTTCGACGAAGGCAGAGTGAACGTTATGACAGAGGGCATTTGCACCGGAACGCGCAACGAAAACCGCTTCCGTCCGGCATAGGGGAGGCTGATGATGTCCAGGTTTTCCATCAAAAAACAGATGTACCTGCCTTTGTTGGCGCTGTTCATTCTGGTTCTCGGTTTTGGAGGCTGGGCCTATTATGAAGGGCGGGCCGTACAGCTTTGGACCCTGACCATCACCGAGGAACGCGAAAGGCTCCTGCAATCGTCTTCAAGTGTGACCGACTGCCTGGATGAGTTCGACCACCTGATCTCGTCCGTCAGCCGGATGACGGAAATCATACCGGCAAATACCATTCGCCGGAAATTCGGGACCGTCCGCGATTGTGTCGATCAGAAAATCGCAACCTTGCACGGCAGCGAATTCGCATCGGAGTTCCTGCCGGACCTGGGCGCACTGCGGCTTGAAATCGACGCTTGGTTCACGCTGGCGGCTGTGCCCTTGGGACTGGAAGCAGGATCGAGCGTTCCGACGGTCTGGGTCGTGGAAGCTCAGAAGCAGAAAGCCTACAAAGCGGCGGAGCAACTTGTCTTTGATGTCAGCGATTTGATCTCACGGGCCGAAAACCGGATGAATTCGCAATGGGTCGGCGATCTGCAGAGGGCCTTCTCCATCGTCTTCAGCGGATTGGTGCTGGTCCTCGTCCTGGCGGTTTTTCATGCTCGCTCGGTCGTTTCTCCTCTCATACGCATCAAGAACAATGCCCAGGCTATCGCGTCAGGCGGCAAGGGGCTGGCATTTACGGATTCGGAACGTCGCGACGAGATCGGAGACCTGAGCAAGGCGATTGGTGCAATGCATGAGACATTGAACTCTCAGGTCAAACAAATTACCTGCCTGGCATTCGAGGACAATCTGACGAAACTTCGCAATCGTGCCGGCTGCCAGCGGGATATGATCAGCAGGATCGACGGTCGCAAGGACGGTGACAGGTTTGCGCTCGTGCATCTCGATCTGGACAAGTTCAAGCGTGTCAACGATACACTAGGACATGCGGCCGGCGACGTGCTCCTGGCTGAGATCGGACGCAGGTTGAGCAAGCTTCTGGAAGAGACCGACTCAGGTACCGCGTATCGGTGGGGAGGCGACGAATTCCTGCTGCTGGTCGACAGGGTTGATGACGCTCTGGTTGACCTGTGCGCGGAGCTTGTCGATGTGCTCAGTATCCCCATCCAATATGAAGACACGACCATCCGCCCGACGGCAAGTCTCGGCATTGCGCGGTTTCCGGAAGACGGCGACACTTTTGACGCGCTCATGGTCTATTCCGATATCGCCCTTTACAAGGCGAAAGAAAACGGGCGAGACGGTTTTCATTTCTTCACCAAGGAACTGAAACAGCAAATCGATATCGAGGCCAAGATCGAACGCGAACTGCGCGTCGCGTTGGAGGAGCGGCAATTGTTCCTTGTCTACCAGCCGCAACTGGACGCGACCTCGCACAAGGTCACGGGGATCGAGTGCCTGCTGCGATGGAGGCATCCGCAACGCGGTGTTCTCGGTCCGGCCTCGTTTCTCGGGGTTGCCGAGGCCAGCAACCTGGCGCCGCTCCTGGGCCGGTTTGTTCTGGACGAGGCTTTCGCGGCTGCCCGCAAATGGCTCGATCTGGGCCATGACTTCGGGCGAATTGCCGTCAACCTTTCGCCGCAACATGTCAAGATCGGCACTGTGTTCGACGATTTTACGGGCGCAATGGCCCGGCATGGAATCAAGCCTGAATTTGTTGCCGCGGAAGTTCTTGAATCCCTGTTTCTCGACAATGAGGATGTCCAGCAGATCGAATTCATCGAGCACCTGCACAATATCGGCGTGCATATCGAACTTGACGATTTCGGAACCGGCTACGCATCTCTGTCACACCTGTCATCGCTTCCCATCGACGGACTGAAGATCGACAAATCCTTCGTCGATCGGATGCTTGTCGACAGCAAGAAAAAGGTGGTCGTGCAATCCCTGGTGTCGATGGCCAGGCTCATGCATATCGACCTCGTGTGCGAGGGGGTGGAAACACAGGATCAATACGTGTTCCTGAGGGAATGTGGATACTGCTCCATTCAGGGCTACCTCTTTGCGCGGCCAATGCCGTTCGATGACATGACGAACTGGCTGGAAACCGAAGCGATCGAACTCCTGGCCACAGACGAGACCGAGCGCAGCGGACAGGACGGTGCATCAATCCATTCAATTGCCGCGGCCGGAAGCGGTCCTGGCTAGACCTTTGCCAATGCTTCGGGCAAGGCCGTTTCAGGGCGGGGTGGCCGAGGCCGGGTTGGCGGATGCTTGGACCGCACCGAATGCAGCGACAAGTGCACCTATGAAATAGATGAACAATCCGACCAGCGTCGCCGGTGCATATTCGACCCGTCCCTCGATCATCTGCAGGCCGAAAATCACAAAGGGCCCAAGTGCGGTGAGGGTGCTGATCGTCAGGGTCGAGACAAGCGCGACCGCCCTTTGCAGGGCATAAAGCGGCGGGATTATCAGGACGAGACCTATAGCGACTATTACGAGGGTCTCCAGCGCCGGCAGCGTGTCTTTTTCCCCAATGCCCATGGCGGCCATCCCTCCGGCGACAATCACATAGAGTGGAAACCGAAGACCAAAAACGGCGCCGGGGCCAACGCCGACCCGGTCCATTCTCTGACAATAGATCAGCAACCATGTGAAAAGGACACCATCGGCCACGGCAAAGAAAAGCCCGGCCGCGGCAATCCAGGAACCACCGCGCACAAAACCCGACCCGCCGGAGACCGTAATGAAACAAAGCACCAGGATGCCGGCAAACACCAGCATGTTTCCGACCGCTTCGGTCCGACTGCGCATTGCTTCGCCTTCCGGCACGCCGCAGCGATAGGCGATGTAAGTGGTGATCGGCATGATGCCGGCACCGATCGTGTAGGCGATTGCCGGTTCGATCAACTGGACCGAGGATAGAAACGCTGCCCAGGCGAGTGTCGCAGTCACGTTGATTGCGATCAGGAGCCGGGGATTTGCAAATGCGCTTCTCATCTGTGCAGGCCGGGTGGCGAAACCCCAGCCGACGAATGCGATTGTCGTGATACCGAGCACCAGAAACCCGAACAGAAATGAATTCATGCGCTGGAAGATGCCGCCAAAGAACACGAACTGCACCGATTCCAGAACAACGAACCCCAGACCCCAGAGGATGCCGATGACGGCGCGGTTCATGGCATCTGTCCCCGGTTAACCGCGGCGCAGACGGGTGCTGGCAAGTCCCTTGAAGTTGTCGTAGAGGCGGCGCGCGCCTTCCGCAAAATCCGGCATGTGCGCCGCGGTTTGCCGGTCCAGCGCGTCAAGCGCACCGTCGCCGAGCGCGTTTTCCAGCGCTTTGCGATATTCCGGGATTGCGCCCCAGTCGCTCACCGTCGTCGGCGTCATCTCCTGATGGTATTGTACGCCGAACGCACAGGACCCGATCGCAAGCGCATTGACCGCACAAGCCGGCGATTGGGCCAGGATTGTCGCTCCCGGCGGCGCAGTGATCACCTCTGCGCTGTGCCATTGAAGTGTCTGGAATTGATCCGGGCCGCTCGCGAAGAGGGGATGGTTCTTTCCCGCTTCTGTCAGGTGAACATCGAGAATTCCGATTTCCGGCGTCTTGGACGGACCGACTTCGCCGCCCGTGGCGCTGGCCAGCAATTGATGTCCGAGGCAGAATCCGAGGAAGGGTTTGTCAAGGTCGAGAACCCAGTGCCGGATTGCCTGTTTCTCGGCGACGAGCCAGGGATGCTCGGCCTCCTGCCAAACATCCATCGGTCCGCCCATGGCAATCAGGATGTCGAATCCGGCAAGATCCGGGATCGGCTCGCCTTCATCCAGCTCAATCGCCGTCCAGTCAAAGCCGTCTGCGTTCATGAAGTCACGGAAAATCCCGGGATGTTCACATTCGACATGCTGAAACACGAGGATATTGGGTGCCATCCGGACGGTCCTTCACTGTCAGACTGGGGAGGGATCAGCGGTGCATTGCGACCAGTCGGGCTCAAAGCCGAGGATCGTCGTGTCGGCCGGGAGATTGGGGTTGAACAGCATGTTGTGCCAATAAGTCGACTGCCAAAGCGGGTTGTTTTCGCCGAGCGTCCAGACCTTGCAGTGCAGGCTATAGGTCTGATTGAAGGCGGAAAACTCGAGGCGGCAGAAACCGGCATCGCGAATTGCCTCGGCGCCTTGGGAACCCGGCGCGAAGGTCGCGGTCAGCATGTCTGAGAATTCACGGCCCTTTTGGTAATAGGTTTCGCTGAAAAACTTCAGCGCCGATTCCCGGCGCTGCGCGGGATCCTTGGTTTTGCGGACCATGTGCTGCATTTCCATGGTCTTGGAAAAACCGGGGGCCTTCGACAGGACCGTGATGATCGCACCCATCGACGTTTCCGCGCCGGGCAGAAACAGATCGGGCAAAACACCTTCATTGGGACGGCCCTGATTTTCGCGCATCATCATCTGGCGGATGCGGCATTGCCAGCGCAGGAAACTGTCCCGCAATGCCGTGTCGAGGCTTGCCATACGCACGATCTCGGCGCCCCCGGACATCTATTCCGCCGCCATGCCGCCGGCGACCGAAGCGAGCGGTTCCGCCGGGCTGTAGGGCGCGTCGTTGCCAAGGCTCGGAATCTTCGAGCGTGCCGCGGCGACGGCATCAAGATCGATTTCAGCAATGGCAATGCCGGGCTGGTCGCCGCCGTCGGCCAGCACCTTTCCCCAGGGATCGATGATTAGCGAATGGCCATAGGAGGCTCCGCCACCCTGGACCGGGCCGATGGCGCAGGCGGAGACGACGAAACAGCCATTCTCGATGGCGCGGGCGCGATTGAGGACATGCCAGTGTGCTTCGCCGGTCTTTTTTGTGAAGGCGGCGGGGACGGCAAGGATATCCGCGCCGGCCTGGGCCAGATTGCGGTAAAGATGCGGAAACCGCAGGTCGTAACAGATCGTGTGGCCGATCGTGGCCCAGGGCGTGTCGTGCAGGCAGGCGGCATCGCCGGCCTGAACCTGGGCACTTTCGCGATAGACTTCGGTTTCCGACAATTGGATGTCGAACATGTGGATCTTGTCGTAACGACCCCGGACGGCGCCGGTGTCATCGATCAGGAAACCGCGATTGATGACCTTGTCCGCCGGTCCGGGAACCGCAATGGATCCGACGAGGAACCAGACCTGGTTCTGCTGCGCAAAGGCGCGAATGGCGTTTAGGAATGGATGATCGTCTTCCGGTTCGGCGGGCGGGGCGAAGGCGGATCCTTCCGTCTTCAATCCACCGCAATATTCCGGCAGGCATAACAATTGCGCCCCTTCTGAGACCGCCTGTTCCGCCAGGCCCAGGGCCTCCTTTGCCGCGGATGCAAAATCCGGCATCGGACGCGTTTGCAGGCAGGCGATCTTGAGCGGTCTCATGGGGGTATCCTATGCTTTGGCGTAAGCCTTGCGGAGTTGCACCAGGGGGTGGCGCTCCGACATCTGGAATTTAATCAGCAATTCGCGGGCGATCATATCACGATCCTGCTGATTGTCCGGCAATTCCATCGTGTCGGGAACCCTGACCCAGCCGTTGATGTTGCGGTCGAAGACGGCGGCGTGGCCTTCTTCATATCCCATATGCACATCTTCCAGCCAGTTCAGATCGTCCCATCCCATCACTTCCATGTATTTTGCAAGGAACGGGGTGAGGCGGTCATAGTCGGGAACCAGGTTCACATCGTAACGATAGCCGATATGTTGACCGATTTCCTTTTCCCGCTCCGATTCCAGCCCATCGGTCTTGATGAACTGGTCGACATCGGTGATTTCCGAACCCTTGTAGCTTGTACCAGCCATGACAGATCTCCTCAGAACTGGTGGTAATTGTCGATGCCGACCGTGTAGTCGGTACCGGCAAGCGGAACACCGGCAATCGCCGAAGCTTCCATGGTCAGGGCGGCGAGATCTTCCGGCTCCAGCGAATGCAGGTTGGTCTTGCCGCAGGCGCGGGCAAACATCTGCGCTTCGATGGTGAGCGTGTGCAGGAAGTTGTAGACCCGCTCGGCTGCCTCGTCAGGATCGAGTCGCTTGCGCAGAATCGGATCCTGCGTCGCCACGCCGACCGGACAGCGCCCGGTATGACAATGGTAGCAATAGCCGGCTTCGACACCCATTTCACTTTCGTAGTCGGCTTCGGGGATGTCCTTGTTGCAGTTGAGCGCCATCATGACGGAATGACCGAGAGCGATGGCGTCGGCCCCCAGGGCAATGGCCTTGGCAACATCGGCGCCGTTGCGGATGCCGCCGGCATAGACGAGGGTGATCTCCCCGCGCTTGCCGAGGTCGTCGATCGCCTTGCGCGCCTGGCGGATTGCCGCCATCCCGGGCACGCCGGTTTCTTCGGTCGCCAGGTGCGGGCCGGCACCGGTACCGCCTTCCATGCCGTCGATATAGATCGAATCCGGGTCGCACTTCACCGCCATGCGCACGTCGTCGTAGACGCGAGCCGCGCCAAGCTTGAGCTGGATCGGGATCTGCCAGTCGGTCGCTTCACGGATCTCCTGAATCTTCAGGGCGAGATCGTCCGGGCCGAGCCAGTCGGGGTGACGGGCGGGCGACCGCTGATCGATGCCGGCCGGCAGGGAGCGCATTTCGGCGACCTGGTCGGTCACTTTCTGGCCCATCAGGTGACCGCCGAGACCGACCTTGCAGCCCTGGCCGATGAAAAATTCGCAACCGTCGGCGAGCATCAGATGGTGCGGGTTGAAGCCATAGCGCGATTGAATGCACTGATAGAACCATTTGGTCGAATAGCGCCGCTCGTCCGGAATCATGCCGCCTTCGCCGGAACAGGTTGCCGTGCCGGCCATTGTGGCGCCGCGGGCGAGCGCGGTCTTTGCTTCATAGGACAGCGCACCGAAGCTCATGCCTGTGACATAGACCGGAATATCCAGTTCGATCGGGCGTTTCGCCCGTGGACCGATGACGGTCTTGGTTTCGCATTTTTCCCGGTAACCCTCGATGACGAACCGCGTCAGCGTGCCCGGCAGGAAGGTCAGTTCATCCCAGTGCGGGATTTTCTTGAACAGGGAAAACCCCCGCATCCGGTAGCGGCCGAGCTCGGACTTGATATGGATGTCATCCATCACTTCCGGCGGGAAGATGAAGCTCTTGCCGAGGACGTCCCGGTTGCGCTTCGGTTGCGCCGCGGGAGCGATTTGCGGCGCGGTTTCGTTGTTAGCCATGT
>Ga0207422_1002461_pt1 | contig 24282 bp, 23 predicted proteins | sample MarCyaLeptolynsp_FD_187757 | JGI IMG/M metagenome (GOLD analysis project Ga0207422, IMG submission 187757) | Marine cyanobacterial communities from Panama - species 1 Leptolyngbya sp. (SPAdes) | ecosystem: Environmental > Aquatic > Marine > Unclassified | place: Panama: Panama City | collected... | reverse complement strand
GCGGTGTTGGTCGTCGCCGACGCCGAGACGTGTCGAGTCTTGGTCACCGACGTCGGCTCGCCGGCAACCGTCGAGCTATCCGCGAGTGTCGGCGAGCGCTACGTCATCGGGACCGATCGCCAGGCGACGCTGACGATCGTGGATTCTAGCCCGCGCTAGAACAGCGTGTAGATGAACGGCGCTGCCGCAGTACCCACCCAGGCGTGTCCTCGCCAGCGGTCAGTCAGACGTGGCGGCCAGTGTCCCCTCGCGAACGAGGCACACCGGACCGCAGTCGGGGCCGTTGGGGCGCAACTCTTCCACGGTCTCTAGCTGCACCTCGACCGCGTCGACCACGACGGAGCCGGACTCGGGGTATGTGATCGTGATCCGCATCGTGGGGGCGGCCGCGGCCGCGCGCTGCAGCAAGAAGCCAGTCGAGTGGCACGACAGCCCGTAGGGGTTGTCGACAGCCTCGGGAGCGCCGGGATCAGAGCAACGCGCGACCAACGGGTCCTCGCCCTCGGGCTCCAGTCGCAGATCGTAGGGTCCCATGACCAGCCCGCTCGAATACGTGACGGAGGCCTCGTGCGAGCAGCCGGCCAGCGTGCAGGTCTCCGTGTCGGCGCAGCCGGTGAGACACACCCCCGACAGCGCGATTCCAAGGACCCACCATCGAGACCAGCGCATCGCGTGCCCACGGTAGCGGACAGCGACTCCCGCGACCAGCCGAACTCACTCGCGTCGCCGCCGACCTCGATAAGGCCGACAGCGGCCCCCCTAGAACAGCGTGTAGATGAACGGCGCCGCCGCAGTCCCGCCGAGGATCACCAGCACGCCGACGAGCAGCAGGACGACGAGGATGGGGATGAGCCACCACTTCTTGTTGTCCTTGAGGAAGGCGACCAGCTCGGAGAACAGGCCTCCGCCTTCTTCCGATGCCTGCGCTGCGAAGTCGTCCTTTTTCCCGTCGGCCATGGCGTGTCCTCGAAATCAGAGCTCGGATTAGAACTGGCGGAAGTAGCTGCCCTTGTCCTCGCGCTTGCGAGCGGGCTCCCAGTAGCTGTTGGCGCCTTTTTCGATCTTGCGCTTGAGCGCGTCGCGGCCCATCAGCTTCATGATCATCGCGATCGGGCTGACGACCAGATAGTAGACGGCGCCCATCACCACGTGGGAGATGACGAAGCCGATCGGGTACGCGGCGTACAGCCAGCCGAAGTAGATCTTCCGCTGCAGCGCCGGCACGGCGTAGTAGACCGCCGCGAGTGCACCGAAGACCGCCCAGACCGTATAGATGGTGGTGGGGGAGACGCCCTGCCACCACAGCACCCCGCCCAAGAGCCCGGCGAAGGCGATGAGCAGGACGCCGAAGATCTGGAGGTCCTTCTTGGTCGGATCCTTGATTTCGATCAGTGCCACGGTGGGACCTCAGTCTAGGGCGAACTCGGAGAGGTAGCGCTCGGGGTCGAACTCGGCGGACTTGGGCTGCTCCTTCTTGAGCAGCACGTAGTTCTCGACGACGAGCACGTCCATGTTGGTGGCCATGAAGCAGCGGTAGGCGTGCTCCGGCGTGCACACGATCGGCTCACCCCGAACGTTGAAGCTGGTGTTGATGATGACCGGCGAGCCCGTGCGCTCCTTGAACGCCTTGATCAGCCGGTAGTACTCGCCGTGCCGTTGGTCGTCGATCGTCTGCACGCGGGCGGAGTAGTCCACGTGGGTGATCGCCGGGACATCGCTGCGCTTGATGTTGAGCTTTTCGATGCCGAACAGCTTCTTCTGCTCTTCGGTGAGCTCGAGCCGGCGCTCTTCCTTTACCGGCGCCACGAGGAGCATGTACGGGCTGTCCTCGTTGGGGCGCATGTCGAAGTACTCGTCGACGTGCTCGCGAAGCACCGACGGCGCGAACGGTCGGAACGACTCGCGGAACTTGATCTTCAAGTTCATCGTCGACTGCATCTCTTCGCTGCGTGCGTCGCCGATGATCGAGCGGCTGCCGAGCGCGCGTGGGCCGAACTCCATGCGGCCTTGCATCCAGCCGACGACGTTCTCGCTCGCGAGCAGGTCGGCCACCGCTTCGGTGGTCTTCTCGAGGTCGTCGTAGCGCGTGTACGTGGCGCCGACCTCGTCGAAGTACGTCTTGATCTCGTCGTCCTCGAACTTGGGTCCGAGCAGCGAGCCGTTCTGCGCGTCCGGGAGGATGACCTGGCGTTCGTTGTCCAGCAGCTGATGCCAGATGAGCAGCGCGACTCCGAGGGCGCCGCCGGCATCACCCGCGGCGGGCTGGATCCACACGTTTTCGAACGGACCCTCGCGAAGAACTCGGCCGTTGCCCACGCAGTTGAGCGCAACGCCGCCCGCGAGGCACAGGTTGTTCAGGCCGGTCTCCTTGTGCACGTGCCGGCACACGCGGAGCATGATCTCCTCGGTGACCTTCTGGATCGACGCCGCCACGTCCATGTGGAACTGGTCGAGGTCGGTCTCGGGCGTCCGCGCGGGACGACCGAAGAGCTGCTCGAACTTCTCCGAGACCATCGTCAGGCCCTGGCAGTAGTTGAAGTAGGACATGTCCATGCGAAAGGACCCGTCCTCCTTCAAATCCAGGAGGTGATCGAGGATCTTGTCGGTGTACTTGGGGTCGCCGTAGGGCGCGAGCCCCATCAGCTTGTACTCGCCCGAGTTGACCTTGAACCCGCAGTAGTACGTGAACGCGGAGTAGAGCAGGCCGATCGAGTGCGGGAAGCGAAGCTCGTTGCGCAGCTCGAGGTTGTGGCCCTTGCCCACGCCCCATGAGGTCGTGGCCCACTCGCCCACGCCGTCGAGCGTGATCACGGCCGCCTCCTCGAACGGCGAGGGATAAAAGGCACTCGCCGCGTGCGACTCGTGGTGCTCCGGAAAGACGAAGCGCTTGGTGTACTCGCCCTTGAGTGCCTTTCGCATCTCGCGGGGCAGGTGCAGCTTCTGCCGCAGCCACACCGGCATCGCTCGCAAGAACGAAACGAAACCCGACGGGGCGTACGCCATGTACGTCTCGATGAGTCGCTCGAACTTGAGGAGCGGCTTGTCGTAGAAGCCGACGTAGTCCAGGTCGCGTCGCTCGATGCCGGCTTCACGCAGGCAGTAGTCGATCGCGTTGACCGGGAACTCGTGGTCGTGCTTCTTGCGGGTGAACCGCTCTTCTTGGGCCGCGGCGACGATCTTCCCGTCGATGACGAGAGCCGCCGCGCTGTCGTGGTAGTAAGCCGAGATACCGAGAATCGCCGTCACGTAGCAGCTCGCGTGGGGGGCAGCTTCCCCCATCTAGGTCAGGCAAGCAAGAACGGCGCGGGTGGGATACCGCCCCCGATACCTGGCTCACGTGCCAGGTCCGCTGATGACCAACTGCGGGGGCGAGTCCCGTTGCGGGCCAGCGGTCACTGGCCGATGAGAGCTCCGAGCTCTTCGCACGAGTAGTCCTCGACGGGCTCGCAGTCCCCGAGCCAGTCGGTGGTCCTGCACCCGAAATGGCAGTCCTCGGTCTCCGGGCAGTTGCATGCCTCGACGATGTTGGGCGCGACCGAGACGTCGCACAGCTCATGCTCGCTCGACGGCTCCCACGGGAGGGTGTCTTCGGAGCAGGACGCCCCGGAGCCAAAGCACTCACGGTGTCTCCACTGGCGGATCGCGGTTCCGTCTCCAACAAAGGCGACGAGCCGCTCGGTCTCGTCGATGTCTCCGCCGAGAAACACGAGGTGGTTGACGAGGCCGGGGTCGCCGGACACCGCCAGCTCAGTCGCGCACTCGGCCGAACCCCAAGGGGAGATGTCGACGTGCTCGCGGATTTGCTCGCAGCTCAGGTCGAAGCCACAGCCGAACAAGTCGACATGGAGCGGGGCGCCGGTATCGCTGGTCCCGTCCATCGTGGCGCTGTCGGACATCGATCCGGCGGCAGTCGCGTCGCCTGAATCGCCGCTTGTTTCGTCCTGGTCCGGTACGTCATCGCTCGAGCTCTCGCCCGACGGACACCCACTGACACCGAGTACCAACATCACACCCACCCAAAGACTAGCTCTACAAGTTGCCATTGTTCCCGATATCCACGCGGCGGGATTCCTTCAAAAGAATCTAGCGCGGATCTTCGTCATGGGCACGCGCAGTCGCACTCGGCGGAGTCGATCCAGCCGCAGTGGACCCACTCTTCGACGCCCCCCACGTAAAGGGGTTCGTACTCATCGTCGATGAGCAAGACGGTGACGCGGTCGGGCTGGGCCACGTCGACCCCGGCGACGGGACGCAGCGCGTCGTCGTTCTCGCAGGCTTCGATGCCCTTCGACTCGTGGGTGTAAACGCAACGAGCCGTCGGAACCCGCTCGCTGCAGGACTCCCCGAAATCCATCTCGAACCCCTCGTACCAGCGGCAGCGCCGTTCATCGATCGGCGACAGAGCGATCGGTGGCACCGCGTTGCAGGACTCTTCGTCGGTATGGAGCGCGCAGTAGTCGTGACCCGTAGGCTCGGGGGGTGGGAACGTGTCCTCCGAGACGCAGGAGCCCTTGGATTCGCAAATGAGTCCGACAAATGGGCACTCGCACGTGCCGTCGTCTGGGTTGTCGTTGCACGGGTTCGGGCTGCACTTGCCCCAACCACGCGGCAGCACACACCGGTAGCCTTCAGGGCATTCCTCGTCACTGTCACAGAAGGGGCGTGGGCACCCATCCACGTCCGCTCTGGACAGCAAGTCGCCGCACTGGAAGAAGCTTTCCTCGTCGCAGTCGAGCGCGAAACTGCATTGCGAGAACTCGGGGCAAGCCAGCTGGGGGCCCGCTGTCGTGCTTCCGGTGTCGTCTCCGTCGACCGCCCCGGAGCCACTGCTCGAGTCGTCGTCCATCTGCTGCGAGCTCGTGGCACTGACGCCGTCGGTCGAGCCCTGCACGGCGCCGCCAGACGTCGACCCACCGCCATCTGCTTCGACCGGCTCACCGATCGAGGAGCTTCCGGTCATGCACCCACCCACCAACACGGCGCACACACCCACCATCCATCGAGTCATGCTCACCTTTGCCCGCCGGTGAGGATTCGTTGAAAAGAAAATCGCACAAAACGCCTCATGGCCGCGGGCACGCGCTTTCGATGCGGCTGCGGTATGCGGAAGCGGCGTACTGTTCGAGGAACGAGTGCCGCAGGCCACGGCCTTCTTCGATCCGGCCGAGCTTGCACAGGGCGAGGATGCGCAAGGCAGAGCGCTCTTCGCTGGTGCTCGCGCTCGGGTGGCGGCGCTCATGAGTCTGGAGCAGGCGCAGCACGCGTTCTGGATGGTTTGCGCGTAGGGCCGCTTCGGCTTTCACGATGAGCGCGAGCTCGTCGTCGGGTTTGGTCTCGGTGGTGGGGATGGTGGGCGGCGGGCTCGGGGCTTTCGGAGGGGCTGCTCGGGGCTCGATCTTCCGCGGTGCCGGGAGCTGGGGCGCCGGCTCGGGCTGCGGTGCTTTGACGACCTTCGCCTGACCACCAGCCTTGCGGGGCTCCGCTCGGCCGCCGTCTCGTTGTGGCGCCGACTCGCGTGGAGCCTGCACGGGGACGGACGCGTCGGCACGCTCCTGGCGGTTGCCATCGAAGAGTCGCGCACCGAGCCAGATCACCAGCAGCGCCGCCGCGGCAAGGGCCGCCGTCATCCCGTAGACCTGCCACGCCGGCCGTCGAGCGGTCGTCTGCTCGAGCCGGTCCCGCATCTTCCGGCGTCGACGTTCGGAAGGCCGCTGCGTCTCGCGATAGCCGTCGACGAGCGCGGCCAACTCGGGGTCTTCGAGCTTCACGAAGACCTCCGGCGCGGCAGCGACTGGCGACGCACGAACTTGCCGAGCTCGGCCTCGGCCGCCCGCGCCCGGGCATAGACGGTGGCTGGCTTGAGCCCGAGCGTTGCCGCGATCTCCTGGGCGCTCAAACCCTCGACGAACCCGAGCACAAACACGGCGCGCTTCTTTTCGTCGAGCTGATCGACGAAGGCTTGGACCATGGCGGCGGCCTGAAGTCGCGCGACGGGTTGGTCGGGTTGCTCGGGCTCGGCGGGGGGGTCCACCCGACGCAGCCGTGCCGCCCGACGCTGGGATCCGCGGTGGTGATGCCGGACGACGTTCCGGGTGATCCCCAAGATCCATGCCCGTGCCGAACGCTCGGCGTCGTAGCGCTCGAGTTGGCCATGCACCGTCATGAAGACCTCCTGCACGACATCCTCCGCGTCCGCGGGCGACACGCCCATGGCCACCGCGGTGCGCCACACGGCGTCGACGTGCTGTCGAAACAGCTCGGGCAGGCTCGGGTCATCGGAACTGGGGTCGCTGGAGCTCAACTGCTCGCCTGACGGTTTCCCGCCGACGTCCGTTTGGTCAAAGAAAATCTCAGCGCGACCCCAATCCAGGCGCGAAGCGCGACAGAACCGACCGTCAGCACGTCGATATCGCCGATCGTGAAGCCGGGACGCAGCAGTGGAACGACCCCGTCGACGCCCACGCCCAGCGCGATGATGTCCCGGGGTGACCAGGCCGCGCCGGCGCTGAGCACGGCGGCAGTCCACAATCGAACCGCGGTCGCCACGTCGATATCGCCGTAGCCTTCGGCGCGAACGCGTCCCAGCTCGAGCCCGGCGCGGATGGGGATCTCGAGCTTGCCCAGATCGATGCGAGGCCCGGCCCCGAGCTGCGCCGCGAGCACGGCAAAGCGTCCGCCCGCATTGATTCCATCCGCGTCGACCTCGGTCGGCGTTCGATAGCGGGCGCCGGCATCGACCTGCCACCACTCGCCTTGCAGTCCGACCGTGCCCCCGACATGCCCCGCGATCGGTCCCACCGCTCCGATCGCCGCTCCGCCGCGAAGCTCGAGCGCCAACGCGAGCGCACGCGGCGGTCGCTGGTCATCCTCTTGGTCTGACGGTGCCACGTCGATCCGCTCGGGCTCCATCACCTCGAGCTCGGGACCCGGTAGTGATTCCGGCGCCGTGTCGGACTCGCTCGTGGTGACGGGCGTGGGTTCGCCCGGCGTTGGCTCGGGGATTTCCGCTGCCGGCTGCTCCACCGCCTTCGGGTCGACCGCGATCGCAACCACCACTGCCGCGGCGGCGGTCGCCTCTGCGCAGGTCCGCGCGTGCAGCACCCGCTGACCCTGCCCCTGCGGGCCGTCGATCTCGACCTCGACCGTCCAGTCCTCCGCGATCTGCCGAACTCGGGCGCGTACGCTGAGCGGTCCGCCGGCGTCCTCGTCGAGTCCACGCGCGATCTGCTGCCGCGCCTCATCCTCGGTGGGGCACTCCGCGGGCGCGTCCCATTCCAACGTCAGGTCGGGTGCGGTTGTGCCGGCGAACATCCATGCTGCCAGCGCCGTGCTCCACCCAACCATCTACGCCAACGCTGCTTCACGTTTGTCGCGTTGGCAACCCTCGCAGCCCGTGGCGAGGGCCAAACGCAAGAAGCCCCGATGCGCGCGGCACCGGGGCTCCGTGGTTGAGACCGAAGTCGTCTCGTGAATCGTGGGGTCAGCCGCCGAGGCGGCGGCGAAGCAGACCACCGAGCTTCGGCGGGTAGCCGATCAGCGTGGCGATGGCGTTGCGGAGGGCTTCGAACGTGGTGGGCTTGGCGTCGTTCATCGTGGTCACCTGTCCTTGGTTCAGCCCTGGAGGCGGCGGGTGAGAGAACCGTCGAGGTTGCTCGGGTAGCCGATCAGGGCGGCGAAGGCGTTGCGAAGGGCGGTGAAGGCGTTTTGCTTTGCGTCGTTCATCGGTCTCACTGTGGAAGTACCCGCCGCGATGGGATCGATTGCGCTGGTTCTGAATAAAATAGGAAACCCGTCCGTGCTCGGCGTCGTCGTTGGCATTTCGCGGGCTACAACGACAAAGCCCCGATGCCGTTGGGCACCGGGGCTCTTCGCTCGTTGCGAGCGCTTCGCAGCTCAGCCTTGCAGGCGTCGCGACAGGCAACCTTCGAGGTTGCTCGGGTAGCCGATCAGGGCGGCGAGCGCGTTGCGGATGGAGGCGAAGGCGTTGACTTTGGCAGCGGCGTTCATCGGTTCGCTGAGGTAGTACCCACGCCGCCGAAACCAATTGCGACGCCGGAAAAAAAAGATCGGGCGCGTTGTGCGCGCGCCGCAAACCGCCGAATTCGGGGGCTGGACGGAGATACAGCGCGACACGTGGGCGGCTGTGCCGCGACCGAGGGAGAGCCGCGACCGCTCCGACACGCGACTGCCCGGTTATTGGGGTGGCCCACGTTCAGCACCGCGAGGTGGTGTCGACCGTGGGTTGTGAGCCCCGATTTGGTCTGGTGTTCGATGGCACGGCGGACCAAGCTGACGCCCAAGGTGAGGGGGGCCAACGCGACAACCATCGCGTGCATGTTGGTGTGGTTGCCGACCGCATGCGCGAAACCTTGCTTCGACGACGGCCTGGCGCAGGGCGGATGTCCAACGCAGGACACCGATACCGACGACGCCGGGACCGATGACAACGGCACGATGGACGGCACGGCGGGCGGCGAGGCAACGATGGGCGCCGACGCAACCGCGACGGACACCGCCGACGACACCGCAGGCTCGGGAGGCTTCGGCGGTGAGTGCCCCGACTTCTCCGAGATTCTGCTCCCGCAGGTGCCGACGTTTCAGCTCGTCATCGATCGCAGCGGGAGCATGAACGACGACTTCGGTGGTTCGTCGCGCTGGGACGCCACCAAGCAGACTCTGATCGATCCGGCGGACGGCATCGTGTCCGAGCTGCAGTCGCAGATCCGCTTCGGGGTCACGCTGTACAGCAACCCCAATGGCAATCAGTGCCCCGACATCGAGGCGCTCGCTCCTCAGCTGGACGCGGCGGACGAGATCACAACGCTGCTTGACGGCACGATGCCCGACGGCGACACGCCCACCGGGGAGTCGATCGAGATCATCACTGCCGATCTGCTCGCCGACGATTGGGAGGGCGAGAAGATCATCGTGCTCACGACCGATGGTGAGCCCGATACGTGCGAGGAGCCCGAGCCGATGTCGGATCGGGAGGTTGCCGCGGCACGAGGTGCAGCGGTGGACGCGGTGACGAACGCCTACGACCAGGGAATTCGCACCTTCGTGATCAGCGTGGGCGACGACGTCGGCGAGGACCATCTGCAGGACATCGCCAACGCAGGGCAGGGCGTTGCCGATGGCGATCCCGACGCGACGTTCTACGTCGCCAACAACACCGATGCGCTCGTCGCGGCTTTTCAAGAGATCATCGCGGGCGTTCGGGCCTGCAACTTCGATCTCGGCGAGCCGCTCACCCCTGAGCAAGCGCCCGGCTGCGAAGTCACCGTCAACGAGAGTCCCGTTCCCTACGACGACCCCAATGGCTGGGCGCTCGACGGTGAGATGCAGATCGAGCTGCAGGGTGATGCCTGCACTCAGATCCAAGATGGCGTGGTCGTGGTCGAGCTCAACTGCGGGTGCCAGGAGTAGGGCGATGCGACGCAAGCACTACGGCACGCTCGGGCTCGCGACGGCGGGACTTCTGATCGCGGCTCCGGCTTGGGCCGCACCGGCCAAGGGCAAGGCATCGGTCGGCGCCTCGGCGTCGGCTTCGACCGAGGGAGATGCATCAGCGGACACCGAGGTCGAGTCGGGCCGGCAGCTCTCGGAGCGCGGCGCGGAGCAGGACCGAGACAAGTGGATCTACCGCTACGCGCCCACGCGCAACATGTGGGAGCTGGGCGCGTACGGTGGTGTTTGGTTTCCCAATCGCCGCATCGAGCTGTTCGAGCCCACCGCCGGTCTGCCCCTGGAAGGCCACCAGGCGATGCGGGTGGTGGCACCCGAGGTCGGTCTGCGTGCGGGCTACTACCCGTTTCGCTTCTTCGGGGCCGAGGTCGAGGGCGGGGTCATGCCGGGCCGAACACGCGGCACCGGCAACCCGGCCACGGCGTGGACGGTGCGCGGACACCTGGTAGGGCAGCTCGGACTATGGAGCATCACGCCCTTCTTGTTGGTCGGGACGGGCATCCTCGGGATGGCGAGCGAGGCGCCACCGGCGTCGCTGGGGGCAGAGCAGGACGTCGCGATTCACTTCGGCGGCGGTGCCAAGTTCTTCATCAACGACCGCATCATGCTGCGGCTCGACATTCGCGACGTGATCAGCAACCGCATCGGGGTCGGCGAAGGACTTGTCTCGAGCCCGGAGATCCTGCTCGGACTCTCGATCACGCTGGGGCGCAAGAAGGAACGCAAAGCTCGGCCCGGCGCCAACGATCGCGATGGCGACCGAATCCTCGATCGAGACGATTACTGCCCGGACGTCTACGGACCGGCGCCGCGCGGATGTCCGCAGGTGTGCATCGACGACAACGACGGCGATGGACTCGAAAACCCGGTCGATCAGTGCCCCAACGAGCCCGAGAGTCGCAACGGCTTCGAGGATGGTGACGGGTGTCCAGACGAGGTGCCGCCCGAGCTCACCCAGCTCGCGGGCATCATGGAAGGGATCACCTTCGACACCGACAAGGACAAGATCAAGCCGGCATCGAAGGCGACGATCGACAGTGCGGTCGACGTGATGAAGCGGTACCCGGACATCCGAGTGCTCGTCACTGGCCACACCGACTCCAAGGGCGGCTACCGCCACAACGTGGATCTCTCCAAGCGCCGGGCCGAGTCCGTGCGCAAGTACATGATCGACGAAGGCATCGACAAGGACCGCATCGAGACGCGCGGGGCCGGGCCGGATGAGCCGATCTCCACCAACGAGACCGCTGAGGGCCGCGCGCTCAACCGGCGCATCGAGTTCACGATCCTCGGGGACGAAACGCAGGTCGAGACCAAGGCCAAAGCCAAGCCCGACTGAGCGATCTCTCCAAAAGGGCTGCTAAGGTCGACCTTGCCCGTGGTCGCCAAGCCCTCGATCGAGCTCGACCCACTCGATGTGCAGCGTACGCGCTCGAGTGTGTTGCAGCGCATGTTCGGCGTGGCGGCGGCTCCGGTTCGCATCAACCGATTCGTGATCGAAAGCACCGCGGGGCAGGGCGCGATGGGGCGCGTATACGTGGCTCGCGATCCCGAACTCGAGCGACGTGTTGCGCTCAAGATGATCACGCTCGAGACGCACGAGGCCGACCTCGAAGTGCGCAGCCGGAAGCTCCAGGAAGAGGCGCAGGCCATGGCCCGGCTCACCCACCCCAACGTCGTGGAGGTCTACGCCGTGGGTCGGGTCGACGCTGGGGTGTACATCGCGATGGAGTACGTCTCGGGCGAGACGCTCGCGGCCTGGAGCGCACGTGGTCCGTACTCGTTCGCGGAGGCGTGGCCGAAGCTCCGAGCGGCGGGGCGGGGACTGGCGGCCGCGCACGCGGCGGGGATCGTGCATCGCGACTTCAAGCCGAGCAACGTGCTGCTTGGACAGGCTGCCACGGTGAAGGTGGCCGACTTCGGACTCGCGACCCAGGAGTCGGCGATGCGGACCGATCGGGCGTCCGGAGGCCAGGTGACCGAGTCCGGAGCGAGCGGAGCCGCCGGGACGCCGCGTTACCTCGCGCCGGAGGTCTGGGCGGGCGAGCGCGCATCCCCACAGTCCGACCAATATGCGTACTGCCTGGTCGCCCGTGATTCGCTCGATCCGGGCCGCACGCCAGCCCAGGTCCAGCAAGCGATCGAGCGCGGACTGTGCGAAGCCCCGGCGGACCGATTTGCGTCGATGAACGAGCTGCTCGACGCGCTCGAGCCGGACGAGCGTTCGTTGCGGTGGCCTTGGGTTGCTGGGGCGGGGGCGCTCGCGGCCGCGGTATGGGTGCTGATGCCGCGGACCGAGGTCGCAGACTGTGCGGACGTGGCCGCGGACCTCGAAGGGGCTTGGGACCCGACGACCGAGTCTGCCATCGAGTCTGCGATCGTGGGATCGGAGGTCGCGTATGCGGCCGGGCTGTGGCCCGGTTTGCGCGGGCAGCTGGAGCGCTACGCCGAGGGGTGGGTTGCCGCTCGGACGGCGACCTGCCAGGAGATCGCCGAAGAGGGGGCGTCGCCCGAGCGCGATCGAGCGGCAGCGTGCCTGGCGAATCGGCTTCGGGCACTGTCTGCGGTGACCGAGACCCTGGTCGAAGCGGATGCGGAGGTACTTGCTCGCACCGCGCAGCTGATGTCGGGGCTTCCACCCATCGACGTTTGTCGCCAGTCGAACGTGGCCATGGATGCCGTGGCAATCCCGAAGGACCCCCAAGTGGCGGCCGCGGTCGAGGAGGTTCGCGTCGAGCTCGCGCGCGCCAGCGCAATGCGTCAGGCTGGCCGCTACCGCCAGGCGCGTGATGTTGCCGAGCGTGCGCTGCAGGCCGCGACCGAGATCGGCTTCGCGCCCGTGATGAGCGAGGCCAAGCATGTGGTTGGCCTCGCGCGCGACTCCGACGGCGACCACGAGGGGGCGGCGCGGCTGCTCGAGCGGGCGCACACTGAGGCGCTCGCACAAGGCCAAGACATCTTGGCGCTGTCCACCGCGATCGACCTCGTCTTCGTCGTTGGCGATCGCCTCGGGCAGCCTGAGGCGGCGGAGAAGTGGCAGCGCTTTGCCGAGGCGTACCTCGAACGGACGGATCGCCAGCACACACGTGCGGGGGCCGAGTTGCTCAGTCACGTCGGCCTCATCGCGTTCCGGTCGGGCGACTTCGCGAAGGCGCAGCGGATTCACACCGAAGTACTCGCAGTACGGTCGGAGATGTATCCCCCGGGTCATCTCAAGCTCGCGGAGACCCATACGAATCTCGGCCTTGCCTTGGCCCGAACCGGGGCGGGGCAAGCCAGCCATCACCACGAGCGCGCGCTCGAGATCATCGACCAAGCACTCGGGACCGAGCATCCGCGCTACGCGGACGAGCTCGAAAACCTGGCGATCCTGCAGTCGCAGCAGGGGGAGTATGTCGCCGCGCGGGCGAGCCTCGAGCGTGCGCTGGAAATTCAGATCGCCGTGGTGGGGCCGCGTCATTCGAAGGTTGCCAACGTGAGGGATTCGATTGGCCTGGCGTATCTCGACGCGGGCGACTATCCGCATGCGTTGGAGTTCATGCGTGAGGCGCTCGAGATTCGTCGCGAAGTGCAAGGCGACGAGGATCCCGGGGTGGCCGCGACCACCCTCAACCTCGGCGTGATCGAGCACTTTGCGGGCGAGCACGAGACGGCGCTGCAGCGACTCGAGACGGCGGAGCGTTTGCTTCGCACCGCGCACGGCGACGAGCACCCCTACGTCGGCCTGGCGCTGCACAACCAGGGGCTCGCTCTGCGCTCGCTTGGTCGCTTCGAGCCGGCCTACGCCCGACTCGAGGTCGCCCTGAGGGTGATCGAAGCGGCGAACGGCAGGGAGAACATAGCCTACGCGGCGGCGCTCGACGACTACGGCACCACGTACACGGACGCGGGCCGGCCCGACCTTGCCCTCGAGCATCAGCGCACCGCCCTTGCAATCTTCGAACGTCTCGATGCCGGGCCCATCTCGCTCTCCCTGGTCCACACCCACGTCGGGAGCTCACTCGAGAAGCTGGGACGGTACGAAGATGCGCTGGAGAGTTACGCAAAGGGGACCGAGGCCTCGGCGGAGCTCGAGGAGACGCAGCCCCAGCGCGCGTACCTGCAGGTGAGAATCGCGGCGACCCGTCTCGCGCGCGGGGAGCATGCACAAGCGGTCGAGGCCGCATTTCGAGCCGTGCGCACCGGTGATGCGATGGCCGTCGATCAGCGGGCCGAGGCACACGTCGTGCTCGCGAAAGCGTTGTGCGCATCGGGGGGCGATCGCGACCGCGCGCTCGAAGCGATCACGGCGGCCGAAGCGCTCGAGGCGGACGTGACCCAGGCTCGCGCGGCATGTCGCTGAGCGGGACTTGCTCTCGGGCGCCAGACGTCGCACACCTACGGGGTGTCGCTGAGCAAGGTCATCAAGGGTGCAGCTGCCCGCACTCTGGGCAAGTCCGGTCGCGTGACCAAGCTGCAATGGACCACCGAGCATGTGCTGCGCGTCCGCGTCGAGGGCCGGGCGTTTCGCGGGCGCGGCTTCGACCCCGGGGTGAAGATCAAGGTGCACGTCGGCGACGGAGAGCTGCGCAGCTACACGCCGGCGGCGATCGACGCCGAGGCCGGGACCATGGATGTGGTCGTGCACGTGCACGGGGAGAGCCCGGCCTGTGTCTGGGCGCGGTCACTCGCGGTCGGCGACGACATGCACTTCGTGGGTCCGGCGCCGAGCATGCCGGGGCCCGACGGTCGGGCTCCTTGGGCCGCGTTCTACGGCGACGAGACCACGCTCGGGTTGGCGGAAGCGATCACCGATGCCCTCGGTCCCGACACACCGGTCTTTGGTGCGATCGAGGTCACCCCGGAGGATCGTCCGGCCGTCGATCCTCTGCGGCTCGACGCGGTCGTTCGCGAGGGCAACTACGGATCCGCTTTGGTCGGCCATCTCGCCGCGGCGAGCCTGCCCGAGGGTCCGGGCATGGTCTGGCTTTCCGGCGAAGCGGGCTCGGTACTTGCGCTGAGAGGCGCGCTGCTCGAACGCGGGCTCACCCGTCAACAGCTTCGCATCAAGCCCTACTGGAGTCTGCGCGGCAAGGCGCACCGCAAAGAGCTCGAGCGCACGGTGCTCAAGGGCTGAGTGGCTACGGCGACAGCGTCAGACTCGTGAGGCTGTCGACGGGTAACGTGATCATCGATCCGATCGGGTCCAGCGGGGTGAGGTACTCACCAGGGATGCTCTGAACCGCGTCGCTGAGCTGCGCCGGGCCGTCGGGGAGCCGCACGTCGATCTCGGCGTCGAACGGCGACGTGTTGAGTAGGATCAGTCCGATCGTTCCGTCAGGGCGCTCGACGGCAACGGACATCAGGCCCTCGACGCCGGTGTCCGTCCCGAGCACGACGCCGTCGGCCGGAATCCAGTTGGCAAAGTGCATGAGCACCCAGAACGTCGGGTAGGGGTCACCAGTCTCCGGGTCGATGCTCGGCTGCGCACCGACCATGGCCGCGTGATAGATTCTCGAAGCTCGCGCATCGACGAGCAGTCGAACGTTTTGCTGGGCCTGCTCCCACGCGGAAGCCCAGGTCGAGGAGTCTTCCGCGGGGGCGGCGGGGCAACCTTGGTCCGCCCCGCAGTACCAGTTGTCCCACGCCCACACGGGCACGCCCGTCTGCTCGCTCCACGCTCCGACGGCGGCGAACTCGGTCGGAAGCGACGTCTCGATGCCGCGCAGCAGGATCGCCTCGGTATTGTCGACCAGTAGGTCCCGGCTGAACCACGCGGCGAGCCAGGTGTCTGCATCAGCACCGGGCACCGCGGGGGTCATCAGCGAGCGATCGACGCCGAACGCTTCGATCGACAGCGCGAGCTCCGAGCCCGCATCCGCGGCGGCATCGGGCGTAGGAAATGCGGTCGAGCTCGAGCCCATCTGAAACAGATGGAGCGGACGGTTCGTCACCCCGTTGTCCTCGAGGTACATCGAGTGAGAGACGATCGACTCGGCCAGCTCGGGGTACAGGAGAGGGTCGAATCCTTCGCCGCCGAACAGCCACCCCGGCATGGCGACCTTTTGCACGATCAGGTCATAGCCCTGATCGGCGAGCCACTGCGCCATGATGAGACCCTTGTCCCCGATGAAGCCCCAGGGGTCGAACCCCGACGGTTCCTGCAGGTAGGGATCGGCGTTGTCGTTCGCCGGCTCCCACGGGTGGAAGATCGAGATCATCTGAGCGTAGTGCAGGTCCAGCTCGCCGAAGCGTGGTGCGGCGGCTTCCCAGTTCCAGTTGTTGTCGCCGACGATCGGGTAGTCCCAAACCTGGACGCCGAAGCCGTCGACCGTCTGGAAACGCGTCGCGGGGTCGATCGTGATCGCAGGTCTTTCCGGGCCTCCGACCGTCGCCTCGTCGGAGCCGGATTCGTCGACGAGCGGGCCCGTGCTTCCATCGCCCGTCGCGTCGCCTCCGCTTGCGGTCGAGGATGCGGTGCCGGTTCCAGCTCCAGTCCCGGTCCCCGTTCCTCCGCCGTCGCTGGGTACGCATGTGCCTCCGAGTCCCTCACCAGCATTGGGCTCGTATCGACGTCCCGAGTCGCAGGAGTCGTCCTCGAAGCTGCAGAAGCCAGACGACTCGCACTGTCCGCTTCCGCACTCAGAGTCTGTTTGGCACAGGAACGTCGAACTGGGGCAGCCGCTGACCACCCCAAGGCCGAAGCCCAGCGCAACCCCCAACGCTCGCACGAGCCCATTGTCACCCGTGCCCCTCGCGGTCCGCCAGTGCGGGGTGCTCCTACACTGACGACCATGCGGATGTTGCGGTGCAGCGAGCAAGGTGGTCACAGATTCCAGCAGGCTGCGACCACCCAAGCGCCATGGACAAGACCTCGAGGCAATCCATCGCCTGGCTCAATGCAGGGCTGTTTGCGGCCGTGGGAGCCGTTGCTGCGCTCTCCATCGGCTCGGTCGACGCGCGGCCACGCGGTAGCGACAGCGCGACCGGCTCGATCGGCGTCACCCGCGACCGAGGCATGAAGAAGATCGACGCGCCGGGAAGTCTGGCCGAGGGCACCGGCGTGACGTCGATGTCGAAGCAGCAAAAGCAGGCTCTGCTCGACGCGATCGAGCTGGCCTCCGCGCCAGGCACGACCTACGCGAAGGTGAACGCCGGCTCACCGTCGGCCCCGCATCGGATGGCGCTCGTCGGCGTGGGGGTGAAGACGTTCAACCCGATGGTGCCGATGCTGGAGCTTCCGCGAAAGAAGGGTCAAGACGCCTTCGCGGGCCTGTGGATCAGGTCGATGAAAAAGGGGGCGAAGTACCTCATCGAGTGCGAAGTGACTCGGACCAGCATGCCGCAGGATCTACAGGGGACCCCCCGCTACTTCGTCAGGGCGGGCGGCGTGGGCGTGCTGCAAACCCACCTCAGCGGCAAGGGGCACCTCGCTTGGGTCCTCGACAGCCCCGATGCCGAGTGGCACGACTATCGAATCCACAGTCCGGATGTGGACTGGGCGTTGCTCGGATGCGAAGCGACCAACCTCTGAACGCATCGCGAAACCATCCACGTTCGCGGGGGTAACGATTCTTGTCGTGCCCACCCTGGGCTCACGACGGGGGCCGAGATGCGCCGATCTGGATCGTTGCGCATCCGGCTCCGTGAAACTGTTGGTGCGCTCGGGCCGTTATGCTTCCGCCGAGCGATTGATGACCTCTCAAGCGCGAAACCCGAGACTGGACTGGCACGCAGGTGAGCTCCAGATGCAGCGCGCCGTTGGCGTCGCCGATCGCATGGCCGACGTCGCGAAGCGGGTCGTGCGTCCGTTCATGCCGACGCAGCACCGCGACTTCTATGCTCAGCTGCCGCACCTGATCTTCTCCACCGTCGATCGACAGGGGCGGCCCTGGGCCTCGATGCGGGTTGGCCGACCAGGTTTTGCGACCACGCCCGACGATACGCACCTGGTCGTGTCGGCGCCATCGGATCCCAACGACCCCGCCCAGTTCGAAACCGGCGACCCGATCGGAATCCTGGGTATCGAGCCGCACACCCGTCGTCGCAACCGGGCGAACGGGCGCGTGATCGAGCACGATGCCAACGGGTTCGTCGTCCACATCCTCCAGTCGTTCGGCAACTGCCCGCGGTACATCACGCGTCGCGATCCCACCTTCGTTCGCGAGCCCAACGTCGCCACGCCCACCAGCGTCGAGCGAAGCACCACCCTGGATGGCGAGGCGCGTCAGCTGATCGCTCGCGCCGATACCTTCTACGTGGCGTCGTTCGCCAACACTGACGGCATCGACATGGACGTCTCGCACCGCGGTGGAGAGCCCGGGTTCGTGCGCGTCGAGGACGACGGCACGCTGACCATTCCCGACTACCTCGGCAACAAGTTCTTCAACACGCTCGGCAACTTCGTGAGCAACCCGGTGGCCGGACTCATGTTCGCCGAACCCGAGACCGGCGACGTGTTGCAGCTGTACGGCAGCGTCCGGATCGATTTGGATGCCGAGACTGCGTCCTCATTCGAGGGCGCGGAGCGGGTCTGGAGTGTTCAGCCCGAGCAAGTCGTCCGTCGACGTGACGCAGTGGCACTTCGCTGGAGCCCGAGCGCCACCGACCCCGCCTGACAGCCTCAGCGTGGCGGTGGACGAATGTCGATCACCAGCGGACCTTTGGGGGCGAGTTCTTCCTCGGTGAGGCCGGCCCACGCGGGGTCGTCGGCCTCGTACCGCTCCGCGCGAAAGGCCGAGGTCTCGAGGTCCAGCGTCCACACCACGCTTCCGCCCGCATCGACGTCGAACACGAGCCCGTCGACGCCGCTGCAGATCGTCGTCGTTCCGTCGCTCGAACGCGTGGCCCCCGAGATGAACGGCGAGTAGAAGGTCTCCGGGTCTTCGTAGACCAGGGTGGGGCTGTCCGGGCCGTACGCGGCGCCCTCGATCGCGTAGGTCAGGTCGGGCAGCAAGGGCGTCTCCAGTTCGACGACGCGCGAGTACGGCCGCAGCATCTCGTCGCCGTTGTCGAAGATCAGCAGATTGCCGGCGCCAGGCTTGCCCTCTTCGATCCAGCGCGGATTGTGCTGGAAGTAGAGGTCGCGATCGCTGTCCTCTCCCTGCTGGTACGTCGCGGGATTGCCCCATCGATACAGGAGATCGCCGCCTGCCCCGGCGTTGCCGCCTTCGCCGGTTGCGGCCTCCGCCGTCGTCGTCGAGTGGTCGATGATCCAGATCTCGCTGAACGTTCGCGGGCTGAGCACGATCTGATCGAGGCTCTCGTCGTACGCAACGGCGTTGACGTGGGTCCAGTCGGGGCGCGGAGACAGCACCTCGCGCGTCCAGTTGATGTCGATCAGGTGCGGCGAGTCTGCAACGACGCCGTAGTTGTCGGCCGCGGGAGCGAAGTCCTGGACCATGTGATCCCAGACGTGCCACTCCCAGACGACGGTGTCGGTCACGGGATCGATCTCGACGATGCCATCTGCCCACAGGCCATCCATCGCGACGTTGTCCGGATCGCGGCCCGCCGCAATTGCGTCGTCGGCCGTGAACACATCGTAGGCGACCACCAAGACGTGGCCGTTGGGCATCGGCTCGATGTCGTGGTGCGCAAGGATGTCGGGCCCGGTGTGATCGTAGGCCCACACGAGGTCGCCGGCCCAGTCGTACTCCTCGAGGATGCCGCCCGCACCACTGACGATCTCCGCCGCGGGCGTTGGATCCCGACCGACGCGAAGCATGTGCCCGTTGGGCAGCATGTACGCTGCGTTGGCGGGAAGGTGCTCGCTCTCCCATTCGTTGATGACGTTGTGGTCGGCGTCGACGAGGTACGTGAAGCGTGAGTCCAGCGGCGCGATGAGGGTGTAGCCACGAGGGTCGGCGAAGTTGGGCGGTGCGCCCGTGCTCGACTCGGAACTGGCGTCGTCGGACGCGTCGGTCGAGCTGCCCCCAGACGTCGAGTCGGCTGCTGCGCTGGTCGAGCTCGTCGTGGTTTCGGGCTCGCCGGTCGTCGAATCACCATCGTCGGTGCCCGGAACGATCGTGTCGACTCCGTCGCTCGTCGTCGTCGATGTCGCGTCGTCTTCCGAGCCGCTGGTCGGCTCCGATGGGCACGCGAGCAAGAACAGCATCGCCGCAGATCCAGCGATGGTGTGAGGACGATTGAACGGAGGTCGCACCAACAACTGCTGATGCTACTCGCATTCGCTCATCGTCACGGCGCAGCGGCGCGTTGCTGCGCACGGTCACGAGGCCGCGTCGCGTTTGCGTCTGCCACTTCATCCGGAGACCTGCGACGTTGTCCTCCAAAAGTCGGAACGCTTCGTGCGGTTCTGAACGCGAACGCGAGCGAAGCCGAGCTCGCTTCACCGAACCTCCCAAAGCTGCTGCAGAACGTCGTTGCGGTGCCGCAAACGGACCGATACGGTCCGGGGGCCCCTGACCCCACCCACGACCAAGAAGAGAACTTTCGTATGCAGAGAATGCCTCGCTCTCGAACCCTCGGGCTCCTCCTCGGGCCTTTGGTGTTCGCCTTAGCTGCGTGTCCCGGAGACGACGTCTCCGTCGATGACGGGCTGGCGGACGGAACCAGCACCGGTGGCGACGACGATGATGACGACGATGGGCCCGTCACAACGACGCCCATGACCACCATGACCACGGCGGCCGACTCGACGGGCGACGATGGAACCGCCGACGGCACCGCCGACGGGACAGACGGGACAGACGGGACAGACGGCACCGACGGGACGGACGGAACCGACGGCACAGATGGGACCGACGGAACCGACGGAACCGATGGCAGCACGGGAACTCCGGCCGAGTGCGGAGACGATCTCGCCGAGGGCGACGAGACGTGCGACGGCACGGACCTCGTCGACGAAGACTGCGTGTCGCAGGGCTTCGACGGCGGCACGCTCGCGTGTGCAGCCGACTGCTCGGACTACGACACGAGCGCCTGTTTCTCGATGACGTGCGGCAACGACACGATCGAGGGTGCCGAGACGTGCGACGGTACGGACCTCGCGGGAGAAGACTGCGTATCGCAGGGCTTCGACGGCGGCACGTTGGCGTGCGCGGGCGACTGCTCGGGCTACGACACGACGGGTTGCTTCTCGATGACGTGCGGCAACGACACGATCGAGGGCGCCGAGACGTGCGACGGTACGGACCTCGCGGGCCAGGACTGCACGACGCAGGGCTTCAGCGGCGGCACGCTGGCGTGCGCAGGCGACTGCTCGGGCTTCGACACCAGCGCCTGCACCGGACCGGTGAGCAACTGCTGCGTCGCGAACGGTACGCCGGGCTGCGATGACGCGACCTGCGAGACGGCGATCTGCGCCGTGGATGCATTCTGCTGCAGCACCCAGTGGGACCAGATCTGCGCGGACGCAGCGACGGGAGCCGACGGCGGTGGCAACGAATGCGCCGCGTGTACGGGCCCGACGTGTGGCGACGACCTCGCAGAAGACACGGAGGTCTGTGACGGTACGGACCTTGCGGGCGAAGATTGCGTGTCGCAGGGCTTCGCCGGTGGCACGCTCGCGTGCGCGGCGGACTGCTCGGGCTTCGATACGAGCGGTTGCACGGGACCGAGCGACTGCTGCGTCGCGAACGGTACGCCGGGCTGCGACGACGCGACCTGCGAGACGGCGATCTGTGCTGTGGATGCGTTCTGCTGCAGCACCCAGTGGGACCAGATCTGCGCCGATGCGGCGACGGGTGCTGACGGTGGCGGCAATGAGTGCGCTGCGTGCTCGGGGCCGAGCTGCGGCGACGACCTCGTCGAAGGCACCGAGGTCTGTGATGGCACGGACCTCGCCGGCGAGGACTGCGTATCTCAGGGCTTCGCCGGTGGCACGCTTGCCTGTGCGGCAGACTGCTCAGGCTTCGACACGAGCGGCTGCACCCAGCCGAGCGACTGCTGCATCCCGAACGGTACGCCGGGCTGCGATGACGCGACGTGTGAGACGGCGATCTGCGCCGTGGATCCGTTCTGCTGCAGCACCCAGTGGGACCAGATCTGCACCGATTCTGCGACGGGTGCCGACGGCGGTGGCAACGAGTGCGCCATCTGTGCGGGTCCGAGCTGTGGCGACGGCGTCGCCAATGGCACCGAGGTCTGCGACGGTGCGGACCTTGCCGGTGCGGACTGCGTGTCGCAGGGCTTCGCCGGTGGCACGCTCGCCTGCGCGGCGGACTGCTCGGGCTACGACACGAGCAGCTGCACGGGGCCGAGCGACTGCTGCATCGCCAACGGTACGCCGGGTTGTGACGACGCGACGTGCGAGACGGCGATCTGCGCGGTGGATCCGTTCTGCTGCAGCACCCAGTGGGACCAGGTCTGCTCGGATGCAGCGACCGGAGCCGATGGCGGTGGCAACGACTGCGCCGTGTGTGGCTGAGCCAGGGGCATAGCCCCGCTCGGTCAACGAACGAGCGCGCGAGGGACTTCTCCTCGCGCGCTTTTTCGTTGGTTTGGTGCGCAGCTAGATGCCGAACTGCGCCTTGATGCCGCCGATGAACGTGGCGTCGTCGGCTGCCTTGCGGGTCGAGAGGATCTGCTCCGCATCGGCCCCGGCTCGGTAGCGCAGCTGGTCGGTACCGTCTGTCGCCGCCCGGTGAATCACCTCGGCGATCAGCTCCGGCTCCGATGAGTTCTCCTGGAGCGGGCCCATCGCGGCCATCAGCTTGCCGATCATCTCCTGGTACTCGCCGAGGCTCTCGTCGTTGTGAAAGTCCAGCGAGCGTCCGCCGAAGTCCGTCTTGACCCCGCCGGGCTCGACGATCTTCACGTTCACGCCCACCGCGGCCATCTCGTAGTGCAGCGCCTCGGACAGGCCTTCCACCGCGAACTTGGTGCCGTGATAGAGCGTGCCGAGGGGGAACGTCATCTGTCCGCCAATCGAGGACACGTTGATGATCGTCCCCGACTTGTTGCCGCGGAAGTGGGGCAGCACGGCCTTGGTCGTGGCAAGCAGCCCGATGACGTTGGTGTCGAACTGTCGCTCGATCTTCTCCATCGGGAACGCCTCGAGCGGTCCGTACGCCCCGTAGCCCGCGTTGTTGAGCAGCACGTCGATCTTGCCGAACTTATCGATCGCCGCCGTGACCGCGCTCTCGATCGACGCACCATCGGTGACGTCGAGTCGCGTGACGAGCACGTTGTCGAGCTTGGTGAGCTCTTCCTCTTTGTCCGGGGACCGCATCGTCGCGACGACGTTCCAACCCTTGTCGTGGAAGAACTTCGCCGTGGTTTTGCCAATGCCACTCGATGCGCCGGTGATGAAGATCGTCTGACTCATGATTGAACCCTCGGTCGAGCGTCTCGCTCGCACCCCTGTTATGAGTCGGCGAGTGAGACTCGGCACTCGCTCAGCGCGCCAAACCACTTTCCGAATGCGCCAGGATGGCGGCGCTCAGCCGGTGCTCTCGAGGGCCCGCTCGATCTTGGCGTTGAAGCGGCCGCTTGGATGCTGGCGCAGGTAGGGCTCGGCCAACGACCGAGCTCGCTCGAGCTTGCCGCTGCCGGCGAGTGCGAGAATCTCGAGGGCTCGCCATTCCTCCCCGAAGCGTCGGCTTTCCAGCGCGTTGGCGGCCGAAATCGGCGACAACGCGGCGACGTAGCGGCCCGCGGCGACGTGCTTGCGTGCGGCGTTGAGGAGCTTCATCTCGCGCATCAGCGGGTCTTCGTCCGGCTTGGACTCCGGCTCCGATCTGGGCCTGCGGCGTCGCGTCCGCTCCTTGGGGACCTCGACTGCCGGTGGGTCCACGCTCTCGGACCTCGGTGCGGGTCGCTCCGGGGCCGGTGGCGGGTCGGCGTTGTCGGGTTGCGTCGGGCTCGGGGGTGGAGGGGTCGCTGCCGGTGCGGTCGGCTGCACGGGGATGGCGTCGGCTCTCGCGGCGGGGGACGCGAAGGCTTGCTCTTCGTGGCCGTCGTCGGTGAGCAGCCAGCCGATCGCAGCGCCGAGCATGACCACCGCAAGGACAACAAGCAGCTTGGTCGAACCGGTGCTCGTCGCGGCAACCGGCGCCGGTGCGCCCGCGATGCGGGCATCCAGCCGGGCTGCCCCCGCGGCGACGTCGTAGGGAGGATCGATGCCCGCGAGTGCATCGAGGCCCTGGCGCAGCGCGTTGGGCGTCGACGGATCGCGGCGGGCGGGAAGCGGCGATGTCATGGGCTCACCTCGCTGTTCATGGCCGACACGAACTCGCGCCGCGCGTTCGACAGCCGAGACCAAACCGTCCCGACCGGAATGCTCAGACTCGCGGCGATCTCCTCGCCCGAGACCCCCTCGAGCTCGTAGAGCATGAACACGAGGCGCTTGTCCTCGCTCATCGCCCACAGGGCGGACTGAGCACGTCGGGCGACGTCGCCGGCCTCCGCGGAGTCGGATCCGCGGAGGTCGTCCGCGTGGGTGGGGTCGGCCGGGACCGGGCGTTTTTTGCGGCGATAGTTGGCCGCGAGTCCGAGGGCAATCCGCGCCAACCAGGTCGTGGGCTTGGCAGTGTCCACGACGAAGCCCCCTCGGCGGTGAGCGACGAGAAAGACCTCTTGGACCAGATCGTCGAGATCGCGCTGAGCGACACCCGAGCGCGCGAGGAAGCGCGCGACGAACGCTGCATGGGCGCGAAAGAGCGCCGCCGCGTCCAGGGTCTCCAGCGGCGATATTGCGACTGCGTTCAAGGGCTCGCCTGATCCCATGTCGTGGCTCCGGTGATCCTTCAGCGCAGACGGAAAACAATGCCAAAAGATGCGCTGGCCCCCAGCAGAGGCACAGTTTTGGCCTGGAGCACCTCGCCGTCGTCGCCCAAGCCGACTGCGCGGGTTCGCAGGACCGGTACCCACAGG
>Ga0207422_1002458_pt1 | contig 24297 bp, 22 predicted proteins | sample MarCyaLeptolynsp_FD_187757 | JGI IMG/M metagenome (GOLD analysis project Ga0207422, IMG submission 187757) | Marine cyanobacterial communities from Panama - species 1 Leptolyngbya sp. (SPAdes) | ecosystem: Environmental > Aquatic > Marine > Unclassified | place: Panama: Panama City | collected... | reverse complement strand
AAGGTATAGAAAATGGTACCGAGGAGATTTTTCCGGACAATATGTCCCAACAAGTGGGACCGCTCTTTCTCAGTTCACCAAAGACACTGGAAGAGAACTTCTCTGGATTTTGATCTTAGGGTCCTTGGTCGTTCTTATCACAAAGGACAAGGACAATCAAAGACCTGATATACATACAATGGAGAACCGTCAAGGAAAAATGGGAATCCTATAATGAGAATGTACGAGTGATTGCCCATAGTCGAAATCGATTAGGCCCTCAACATTTGGTAGAAAAGGACATAATATAGACATAAGAATTGGGTGAAGAAGTCATTTATTTACTCTTCTTAAAAATTGATGCTTGTCCGATGGAAGGATTTAATCCCAAAGAAGTCGGAGAAATTTTAGATTTAGACAGTAAAGGGTTAGATGCTGTCGTTCTAGCTACTGTTGGATATCGAGCAGAAGGAGATCAAAACCAATATTTCCCTAAAGTAAGAAAGTCCAAAGAAGTTCTGTTTGAAGTGATTTAAATCAACTTTTTTGACAATCTATTGAACTTCTATACTTAATATATCAATGCCAACAAAGAATCAAAAATAAGATGGTGCCCCCCCAAACTTTCTAGAATTATTTCTATTAAAAATGAAGTCGTTTTAATTTCAATGGTTCAAATAGTATTTTTGATAAATCTTGAACTAGTTCAAGAAAATTTCTTGAACTAGTTCATTTTTTTTTACTTCAGATAATTGCAACTTTATATAATTTTTTAAGACAAAAAAAAATAATCCAATGGAAAATATAGTGATTCCTTTTAATCAGGAAGGTTTTAGCAAATTAAATATCTCTATCAAAAATGCTTTACTATATTATACAATTAGTGTTTGATATAGTTGCTAAAACTTTACCTAAATGGGCATCCTAATTTTTTAAAGTTTCATGGAAGTGACAAAGGACTTGACTTTATCTTATTTTTTAATTTAAGTTTATTAATGAGTAAAATAAACAATAGTGAATCGTTTGTCATATATAATAATCAAAATGATTATTTATCTAATATCATGTTCTACTCTGATTATAAACAAGCTGCTAGAAGTTTTTTTAATACAGTAATTGAGGCAATTGGTGGAATAAGTTATTTTCTTATTTTAAAGATATTTTTTTCAAAATGTACTTTTAGAATTGAGTAAGATAACATTAAAAATATTTTTTCAGAATATTACATTTTTGACAGAATTATTTTTTTTACTGGTAATATATTTTTTGAGACTTTGCTAAAATCATAATTTACATCATAAATATAAGCAAATGAAGATAGGATTTGTAGGACTTGGCAAAATGGGGTTCAATATGGTTCACCGTTTGTTGAAAAATAATCATGAAGTGGTAGTTTGGAATAGGTCTGTGGATACCATAAAAGAAATTGAAAAACTTGGCGCCACAGGGGCTAGTTCGTTAGAGGATTTGGTTGAAAAACTACCCTCACGCAAAGTAGTATGGCTAATGGTTCCAGCAGGAAAACCTGTCAATCAAAACCTTGATAAGCTACTAACATTGCTCAGCAAAGACGATATAATTATCGATGGTGGCAATTCGTATTGGAAAGAAACCCAAGAGCGTGGTGAGAGAGCAGCCCATAAAGAAGTCCATTTTTTGGATTGTGGTACAAGTGGAGGAGTTTGGGGTCTACAGAATGGCTATTGTTTAATGTATGGTGGTGAAAAAGAAGCCGCTGAATATGTAGAGTCTATCTTTGAAACTTTGGCACCAAAAGACGGATATGTGTATTGCGGCCCTTCTGGTACTGGTCATTTAGTTAAGATGGTACATAATGGTATTGAATATGGAATGATGCAGTCTTTTGCTGAAGGGTTCGAAATTCTTAAAAAATCACCTTATGATCTCAACTTGGCAAAAATTGCTGATGCTTGGCAATACGGGAGTGTTATCCGTTCCTGGTTATTGGAACTTGCAGTAATTGCGTTAAACGAAGATCCCAAGTTAAATAAACTGAAAGACTTTGTATCAGATAGTGGTGAAGGAAGATGGACAGTACAGACTGCGATTGATTTTGATGTGCCAGCTCATGTAATTACGGCATCTTTATTTAATCGTTTTCAATCAAGGCAAGAAGAATCGTTCGCTATGAAGATGCTTGCTGCACTTCGTAATCAATTTGGAGGTCATGCAGTTAAATCAAAAAATAATTTATGATGATTGATAATCATATTTATGTCATATTTGGAGCTTCTGGGGATTTAACAAAACGAAAATTAGTGCCTGCCCTTTATACTCTATTTATAGAAGATTCATTGCCTGAAAGATTTGCCTTGTTGGGGACTTCTCGCTCTTCAATTACTGACAAAGAATTTAAGGATAGAATGAAATCTGCTATCCATGAATTTACGGGAGCAGATAATTTGGACAAGGTTGATGAATTCGTTCAAAAACTCCATTATACTTCTATAGATTTTTTGAATCAAACCGCTTTTGAGGCATTCAAAAAAAAATTGAATACTCTAAGGGAACAGTTGGGCATAAGTGGGAACACTGTTTTTTATTTATCTACTCCTCCAAGTTTATATGATATAATTCCTACACATCTTGCGTCTGTTGGTCTGAACAATGAGGAAGAAGGTTGGAAACGTCTGATTATTGAAAAACCTTTTGGATATGATCTAGATTCCGCGTTGATCCTGAAAGATAAATTATTGAGTAATTGGAATGAAGAACAAATTTATAGGATTGATCACTATTTAGGTAAAGAAACAGTTCAAAATCTTCTCGTTACTAGATTTTCAAATGGAATTTTTGAGCCATTATGGAACCGCAACTATATCCATCATATAGAAATTACAGCTGCAGAAAGTATCGGTATCGAGAAGAGAGGAGGTTATTATGAAAAATCAGGAGCACTACGTGATATGGTCCAGAATCATTTATTACAGGTTGCAGGTATTACAGCAATGGAACCCCCATCGTCCCTAGAGCCAACAGCTATACGGAACGAAATCCTAAAAGTATTTCAAGCTATAAGACCAATCAAAAAAGAGGAGGTCAAGACCCATGTAATTCGAGGACAGTACACAGCAGCTACTATTGAAGAAAAACAAATAATAGGGTACAGGAATGAAGAGGGAGTTGATTTAAATTCACTTACTGAGACTTATGTAGCTTTAAAGATGTACATTGATAATTGGCGATGGGGTGGAGTCCCTTTTTATATCCGGACTGGGAAAAGGTTACCAACAAGGGTAACAGAAGTAGTTATACATTTTAAATCAACACCACATTTCCTGTTTTCTCAAGGGTCAACAAGTAATCTATGTAACCAGCTGGTTATACGGATACAACCCGATGAGGGAGTATTGGTGAAATTTGGCATGAAATCACCGGGTTCAGGCTTTGAGGTCCAAGATGTGAATATGGATTTTCATTATTCCGAACTGATCAATCAACGTATTCCTTCTGCTTATGAACGTCTTATTCATGATTCGATGAAAGGTGACACTACTTTATTTGCTAGGACAGAAGAAGTCCTTGAAGCATGGAAATTTTTATCGCCCGTAATTGATAGTTGGAAAAATGACAAAGAAATTCCAATCTATGGATATCCAGCAGGTTCATGGGGACCTCTAGATGCAGATAAATTAATTGAAGGTAAAGAAATGACATGGCGCTATCCATGTAAAAACCTTTCTAATGATGGTATTTATTGCGAATTGTGACCACTATAAGTAATAACTAGAAACGTTTGATATTAATGAACTACTATATAAAGTTCAGCTGAACTACATATTATTAAAGCATATGCCAGTAAAAGATGTAATATTAGCAGGTGATGTCGGCGGTACAAAAACGTTGTTGTTCCTATCCAAAGTAATAAACAATAATTTCCATACAATTAAAACCAATAAATATGTAAGTAGCGATTTTGATAGTCTTGAAGCTGTAATAAAAGATTATCTCAAGGATTTTAATGGTATCCCCAAAGCAGCAGTATTTGGTATCCCAGGACCTGTGGTTAATGGTTTGGTAAAATCAACAAATCTACCCTGGGTCATAGAAGAGAAAAAATTAAGTATAAGAACAGGTATTCCGCATATACGTCTGGTCAATGACTTAGTAGCAACAGCCTACGCTATACCGAATTTAGACCCTGACGAAATTATTAATATAAAAAAAGGGAAAAGTGTAAAAAAACCTGAAAGATATGTTATCCTAGCACCAGGCACAGGCCTTGGACAATCATTTTTAATTTACAATCAAGGTGCAAAAATCACTATCCCTTCTGAAGGAGGACATGTCGATTTTGCGCCAACTTCTGATTTAGAATTGGAACTCTTAACTTTTCTAAAACAAAAATTTGATCATGTAAGTTATGAGAGGGTCATTTCTGGTATTGGGTTGCCTAATATATTCGATTTCCTAGTTACTATAAAAGGAGCAGTAGCTAAAAAAGATACCTTGAAAAGAATGGAGAATGAAAAGAGAGCTTTGGTAATTTCCGAAATGGCATTAGAAAAGAAGGATCAAGTATGTGAAAAGGCATTGGATATTTTTACTTCCATTTTGGGAAGGTATGCTGGAAACCTAGCACTCTCTTTTTTGCCTGATGGAGGTATCTACCTCGCGGGAGGAATACCTTTTAAAATCCTCAAAAAAATTCAAGAAAAAAGTTTTATGGATGGCTTTATAAGAAAAGGAAGGATGAAAGAGGTTATTGACAATATTCCAATAAACCTAATAACTAACAATAAAGCAGCAATAAAAGGGGCGGCATTAATGGCACATAAACTCATTTGACAGTAAATCAATTTAGAATGAAAAAAAAACTGGAACAACTTTGTATCAATACAATTAGGACACTATCAATGGATGCTGTACAGGCTGCAAACTCTGGACATCCTGGGACACCAATGGCATTGGCACCAGTTGCTTATATAGTGTATGATCGCTTTATGAAATTCAATCCCGCTAATCCAGATTGGTTAAATCGCGATCGTTTCATACTTTCTGCTGGACACGCGTCCATGTTACTCTACAGTATTTTGCATATAACGGGTTATGATGTTTCATTAGAAGATATAAAATCATTTAGACAATTGCATAGTAAATGTGCAGGGCATCCTGAATATGGTCATACTCCAGGTGTTGAAACTACTACAGGTCCATTAGGTCAAGGACTAGCTACTAGCGTGGGTTTTGCTATTGCTCAAAAATGGCTTTCCAGTCATTTCAACAAACCTGGCTATAATCTTGTAGATTACCGTATTTTTTCTTTGGCAGGTGATGGATGCATGATGGAGGGAATATCCAGTGAAGCCGCTTCCCTCGCAGGGCATCTGGGTCTAGATAACCTTATTTGGATTTATGATAATAATAAGATTACAATTGAAGGAAGTACTCATTTAGCCTTCACAGAAGATGTAGCAACAAGATTCATTGCCTATGGATGGAATGTACAACGAATTGGTGATGCTAATGACCTTGAAATGCTGGATCGTGCAATACATATAGCCAAAAAAGAAAGAGGAAGGCCCACATTGATTATCGTTGATAGTCATATTGCTTATGGAGCACCTAATAAGCAAGATACACATGGTGCCCACGGGTCACCTCTTGGAGAGGATGAAATAAAGGCTACAAAAGCTTTTTATGGTTGGGATTCTGATAAAAAATTTTTTGTACCAGAAGAGGTAAAAAAATATACTGCAGAAATTACAGACCGTGGGGAGACCCAAAATAAAGAATGGGATGATTTATTCGCTAAGTATAAATTAGAATATCCTGAACTTGCCAAAGAACTAGAATTGATTATTAAGAAAGAACTTCCCGAAGGGTGGGATATTGACATACCAGTATTTGAACCTGGGACAAATGTATCAGGCAGGGCAGCAAGTAGTAAGGTACTCAATGCCATTGCATCAAAGATTCCATTTATGATAGGTGGTTCTGCTGATCTTTCACCCTCAACTCTTACGAATTTAGAAAAAGAAAATAGTTTTCAAAGTACTGAATTTAGCGGAAAAAACATACACTATGGAATCCGAGAGCATGCCATGGGAGCCATAGCAAACGGTATTGCCTTGACTGGTTTAAGGACTTTTGATTCCACTTTTATGGTCTTTTCAGATTATGCGCGTTCATCCATCAGGCTATCTGCATTGATGAACCTTCCTGTAACACATATTTTCACCCATGATAGTATTGGGGTAGGTGAAGATGGCCCAACTCATCAACCTATAGAACATATTGCTTCGTTGAGGGCAATACCCAATTTGGATGTGATAAGACCTGCCGATGCCAATGAGGTTGCAGTTTTGTGGAAACATATCATGGAATCGAAAGATACACCTACGGCCTTAATATTGAGTAGACAAAATTTACCTGTTTTTGATAGGACAAAATATTCTTCAGCAGAGGGGGCACTTAAAGGTGGTTATATCATGGCGGATAGTAAAGGAATTCCTGATGTAATTTTGATTGCAACAGGATCAGAAGTACAAATCGCCATAGAAGCCTTTGAAGTTCTGAAATTGGAAGGTATAAAAGCTAGGGTTGTAAGTTTACCAAGTTGGAATCTATACGGTCAACAAAGCCCTGAGTATTGGGAATCGGTTTTACCTACAGAAGTTAAGGCCAGGATAGCTATAGAAGCTGGATCTACTTATGGTTGGAGAAGATTTGTTGGACTACATGGAGAAGGTGAAGTCTTAGGTATGAGAACATTTGGGGCCTCAGGTAAATTGAGCAACCTACTTGAAGCATTTGGACTTACGGTTGAAGCTGTTGTCAATACCTCAAAATTACTGATTAAACACACTTAAGATTATAGTTATGATAGTTGGTATCGCATCTGATCACGGAGGTTATGAAATAAAACAGATGTTAAAAGAACGCCTGATGGACCTAAACTTGAAAATCATTTTGGATTGAGCTTAAATAAAAAAAGTTGAATTATATAAATCTGGAAGAATGAATACAAATACAAAAAGACTTTATGATCAAGGTGTTAGCATCTGGCTTGATAACATAACTCGTAAAATGATTGATGATGGGACTTTAAAAAAATATATTGAGGGCTTGACTGTAACTGGGCTCACATCGAATCCCACTATTTTTGAAGGAGCAATAGCCAAAACAAATTATTATGATGATGCCATCGCAAAAATCAACAAGTCTGGATTGAGCGACGAGGAACTTTTTTTTAGTTTGGCCATTGAGGACATACAACGAGCAGCTGATGCATTTTTTCCAGTATTTAAAAAGACCAATGGTTTAGATGGTTTTGTATCCATTGAGGTATCACCTTTATTGGCTTATGATGCAAAAAGTACTATTAAGGCTGCTAAGAAAATATATGGACTGGTGAAAAGGCCCAATGTTTTCATTAAAATCCCAGGGACTCCTGAAGGATTACCAGCCATAGAGGAATCGATTGCTGCAGGTATTCCCATCAACATCACCTTATTATTTTCAGCAGAACAATACGAAGCTGCTGCAATGGCTTATCTCAGAGGAATTGAGACCCGAATCAAAAATGAACTTAATCCTGATGTACGTTCAGTTGCTTCAGTTTTTGTAAGCCGTTGGGACAAGTCAGTTGCAGATAAAGTTCCTGAAAATCTGAAGAATAAGTTAGGTATTGCAGTAATGAATAAGATCTATCATATCTATCAAACATTTTTGTCTTCCAATAGAGTACGTAGGATAATAAACTTTGGTGCATCCCCACAAAGATTACTATGGGCAAGTACGGGTACTAAGGACCCCAATGCATCAGATATTCTATATGTAAAAAGCCTTATTGCACCTTTTACAGTAAATACGATTCCTGAGAAAACATTATTGGCCTATGCTGATCACGGAGAGTTAAATGAACCTATGGTCGATGACACGGTAGAGGCCGATAAAATCATCGAACAATATGGCGAACTTTCTATAGATTACTTTAAACTGGCTGAACAACTTCAAAAAGAAGGAGCTGAATCTTTCAATACGTCTTGGGACAATTTAATAAAGAGTATAGCATCAAAAAGAAAACAAATTGAAACTTAAATAAAATGGGAAGTACATTGACAAATTCCAAAAGCTGGAAATTGCTAAAAAAGCATTTCGATGAAGTCAAGAATTTTCATCTCAAAGATTTATTTCAAAATAGCAAAGACCGTGGTGAAAAATTTATTTTAAAAGATGTTGGTATTTATTTTGATTATTCAAAACACAGGATTACCGAAAAAACTTTAGATCTTCTCTTTCAACTATTAAAGGAAAGGGGGCTTGAAACTAAAAGAGAGGCAATGTTTTCCGGTAAAAAGATAAACACCACCGAAAATAGAGCAGTATTACATGCGGCATTGAGAGCCCCTGTAAAATCCACTATTACAGTGGATGAGAAAAATGTAGTTCCTGAGGTACATGCCGTACTCAACAAGATGGTCGATTTCTCTATTAAAATTAGGAATGGAGAATGGAAAGGGCATACGGGTAAACGGATAAAAAATATCATTAATATCGGTATAGGTGGTTCTGACTTAGGACCAGTTATGGCATATGAAGCTTTGAAATACTTTAGTCAAAGAGACCTAACATTTAAATTTGTTTCTAATGTGGACGTTAATGACTTTGCAGAAGCTATTCAAGGGTTGTCACCAGAAGAAACTCTATTTATCATTTCATCTAAGACATTCACTACTTTAGAGACCATGGCAAATGCAAAAACTGCAAGTAACTGGGTCTTAAAACATTTAGAAGATACTAATGCCATAGCCAAGCATTTTGTAGCTGTTTCAACCAATGAAAAAGAAGTAGTGAAATTTGGTATTAATCCAAATAATATGTTCGGTTTCTGGGACTGGGTGGGTGGTAGATATTCAATTTCAAGTGCTATTGGACTTTCAACCATGATTGCCATTGGGCCAGAAAATTACCATGCTATGCTCAGAGGATTACACGAAATGGACGAGCATTTTCGGACTGCCCCACTTACCAAAAACATCCCTGTAATTATGGGGGTGTTAGGAGTTTGGTATAATAATTTCTTTGGTTCTCAGACTCAGGCTGTTTTCCCTTATGATAAATACCTGCATCGTTTTCCTGCCTATCTTCAACAGCTGACCATGGAAAGTAACGGAAAAAGTGTTACTCTTGAGGGGGAGAAAACAGATTATGGAACAGGAGCGGTATATTGGGGAGAGCCTGGAACTAATGGGCAACATTCCTTCTATCAATTGATTCATCAAGGAACTAAAATCATACCTTGTGATTTTATTGGGTTCAAAAAGTCATTGAATCAACTCCCGCCACATCAAGACTATCTTATTGCCAATATGATTGCACAAGGTGAAGCTCTCGCCTTTGGAAAAACCATAGATGAGGTAAAAGAAGAAGGCATATCTAAAGCATTAGCACCACATAAAGTTTTTGATGGCAACAAACCCTCTTCCACCTTTTTCTTGGAAAGGTTGAGTCCTGAAAATTTGGGGAAACTTGTAGCCATGTATGAGCATAGTGTTTTTGTACAAGGAGTAATATGGAATATCAACCCTTTTGATCAAATGGGCGTGGAATTGGGCAAAGTACTTGCGCAGAATATTATTCCAGAATTGCAGAAAAAAGACAAGTCAATACATCACGATAGTTCTACCAATGCTTTGATTAAATTTTATAGAGAATAATTTTCATTATGATTAAAACAGTAATTTTTGATTTGGATGGTACATTAGTCCAAACTGAGGTTCTTAAGGCTAGGTCATATGCAGAGGCTATTAATATCTTGACCAATAATAGTGTTGCTGTTCAAACAGTTTTGGATATCTTTAACAAGTTTGTTGGACTTTCAAGGATGGAAGTTGTGAATGGTCTTACAAATGAATTTAAAATACCTTTGCAAGATAATTTCAATAATAATGGGTATGACACAATACAAAATTGGATTTTATCAAAAAGACTTTCCTTATATCATGATATGATTCAAAATGCAGGCTTGCTTTCTGAGTATTTTTGCCCATATAACCTTGGTTTACTACATAAATTACATAAAGATGGTTTTACATTGGTACTGGCTACTATGTCTAATATGAAGGAAGCCGACAAAATACTTAAGGTGATGGGAGTAAAGGCCAAGTTTAAATTCATATTGACAAAAGATAAAGTAAATATAGGGAAACCTAATCCTGAGATTTATTTGAAAGCAAGAGATTTATTACAAGTGGAATCTCATGAATGTCTGGTTATTGAGGACTCGGTAAATGGGATTAAAGCAGCATTAAATGCTAAAATGAATGTTTTTGCTGTAACCAATGATATTACACGATTATCCGTTCATGCTTCTAATTTACTCCCACATAAATTCATTATCGACAATTTGGTAGATTTAAAGTCATGTGTTTATGAATATATCAATGGAAGCTTTACCAATTAATACTAAATGAATTTAGTATTGAATAGAAATAACTTATTAATACAATGTATCTGAAGATTTGAGACAAGTTAAATTTTTTAAATAAATATAAATCAAATTATATGTTTTTCAAGACTAGACTTACTCTAGAAAAATTATTGGGTGGTCGTTCCAAAATTCCCTGAATGTCTTAGAATCTGTTTTGTTACCAAAACAGGCAATAAACGGCAGATGATATCCTAGGATTGCCAATAAAATTTAAACAGGGAAGTCGAAAACTGATTTAGAGTAGACAACAAAATAAAACTAAAATGAGAAATCAAATAAAAGAAAATTTAGAACACATTCATATACTATTAGCTGAAGGAAAATTCATTGAAGCAATGGAGTTGTACCTTCACGATGATGTAGAATTACGTGAAGCAAATGAAGAAACAAAAAAAGGTAAAAAGCTTTGTATTCAATTTGAGCAGGATTTCATTGACAATCAACTCAATGAATTTATAGGTTATGAAGTAGGAAACTATGCAATCAATAGCAATTATTCTTATTATGATGCGGTGATGACCTTAAAGCTAAATGATGGAAACATTATGGTATCAGAGCAAGTGGTAGCTACAGAATGGAAAGATGGTAAAATTTATAGAGAGCGTTATTACCATGCCTAGGTTTAGACTTTAGTTATCTGGATATTGTTTTTTAATTATTTTAATCAGAATTATTTACAATCGAGTAGCCTCAATCGAAGCCAACAAACTTAGGTTGAGACTCTTTCCAAAATGTAATTGTATGAATCTTGATGAGGAAATTCAATGCAATAATTAAATTTGGACTATAGCAGAAAATAACTTGCGCCCATTTTTGGAAATAATCTAATGCAAAACATTGTAGCTAATTAACCATTATTCAAGAAAATATTAATGATTTAAAATGGAAAACAACTTAGAAACACCTGTTCATTTTTCTTGTGGACTTGTTATGAAAAATAAGTTCATGTTAGCACCTCTTACTAATACTCAAAGCTTTGAAGACGGTCAATTATCTGACGATGAATATAAATGGCTAACAATGAGAGCAAAAGGACAATTTGGTTTAGTTATGACTTGTGCTTCACATGTCCAAGCTTGTGGAAAAGGATTTCCTGGACAGTTGGGTATCTTTTCTGATAAACATATCGAAGGACATGCAAGATTAAGTCAAAAGATTAAATCTTATGGTAGTCTTGCAGTAGTTCAGCTCCATCACGCTGGGATGAGATCACCTGCTGAGCTGATACAACAAACACCTGTCTGTCCTTCTGCAAATGAAAAACATGGTGCTCGCGAACTTTCTTTAGATGAAATTCACCATCTAAAAGACGACTTTATTAGTGCTGCAATAAGGGCTAGAAAAAGCGGTTATGATGGAGTCGAAGTGCATGGTGCACATGGATATATATTAACTCAATTCCTGAGTTCTACTATCAACAAAAGAACTGATCGGTATGGTGGAAGCCTGGAAAACAGAGCTCGTATTTTATTTGAAATTATTGATGGGATTAGAAACATGTGTGGAGAAAGCTTCTTACTCGGTGTAAGACTTTCACCTGAAAGGTTTGGATTGAAGCTTCTCGAAGTTAAACAAATATGTGAAAGATTAATTAATGAAAATAAAATTGATTTATTAGATATCTCTTTATGGGATATTTATAAACTTCCAGAAGAAAAAGAGTATCAAAATAAATCATTACTTAGTTGCTTTACTGAACTAGATTTAAAGAATGTACGGTTAACAGTTGCTGGAAAGATCAGAAATGGTGAAGATGTAAGAAAAGCAATGAACTCTGGAATAGATTTTGTCACAATAGGCCGTTCAGCGATTCTACATCATGATTTTCCCGAAAAAGTAATAAGCAACCCAAACTTCATAGCTACGGAAACACCAGTGCCCATAGAATACCTTAAGAAAGAAGGCTTAAGTAAAATATTTATTGATTATATGAGTAAATGGCCAAATTTTGTACGTTTGGATTAATGAATCTATATGTTTATAAGACTGAAATTTATTAGTGATAATTTTTTTGACCATTATGGCTATCATATTGGTAACACTGATTACCTCAAACTATAGAGGTAGCCATTATGAAACTAATTAAAAGTTTACATGTTGAATAGGATTGTTATACACCTATGATTTAGTTTGATATTTTCATAATCTATTGACTTTTAACTATAGAAATCTACTTTTCCAAGCTGATTTTCTAAACTAGAAATTAACATATTTTTAGCATGCTATGTTAAAATATTATTTTGATATAATGTAATTAATGTTTAATATAACAATAATTAAGTAGGTAAAAGAGCTCTTCATCTTGAAGGGCTTTTTTTGACCGTCAATATTTAAACATGGGATTTACTTTACAAATAGGGAAATTGTCTCAAAACTTTTTAAGTTATGAAAGCAAAGCTATAACCTACTATTAATCAGTATATTAAACACGTATTTTATATTTTTTTTAATTCAATTTTATAAGAAATTTTGAAGCTGAAAAGCTAGGCATAAAACTCTAATTCAAATTTTTATGATTATAATGTGCATATTAGCTTATTTACATATATTGATCGATGAATAAAAAACTATAGTTCACTGCATTAGAATGTCTCATGATAAGTCATTTTTTTGAATTTTATAAGAAAAAGACTAGAGAGAAGATAAGTGTTTACATTTTAAGTTTCTATGAGACATTTTCCCTATTTGTAAATTAACTCCAAGTATAAATTAGAATAAAAAAGCCTCTCAATATGAGAGGTTTTTTGTGGATTTTTTAATATTTAAATCCTTTTTATAAATGCTATACTAAAATAGCATTAACAAAAATACCCTCCAAGCTGAAGTGTAATTCATTATATATGGTTCTATTTTTCCATAATGTTTGAATACTTAAAGTAATCGTTACTTTAATAGGTTGAATTTTTTACATTTATTATAAGATAGGAAATTATATCCAAAGTTACTTTAAGAAAAAAGTGTTTAGCTTATTAATTTTTATCTTAAAAAAAACTCAGATTTATTTGGTGATTCAATATTAAACTGAATGGATGCAGGAAGATGAGCATACTTTCCTGCTTTTTATTTATCTGGACCGATGTGCACACATAGATCTAATGTTGCCCAACTTCAATAATAATCACTACTCTTGGGTAGTTTTAAAGGCACTTTTAGATATCTACTTCAAAAGAGTATTAATGTGCTAAAAAAACTGAAGTTTTATGCGAGAATCTATGTCTTTTTATTAGGCCTTAATACACAATATTATTACGTTTTTTATTGAAGCATATATTATTTCTTCAGTATTTCTGTTGTATAGGTGAAAAACAAAATACGTTTTCATTTTATTACAAAAGCATGAGTTAATGGCCTTCTATATTAGAGGGTCTTTCTTATTTTTATTCATTCGTCTTCTGGCTTTTGTTAATACATCAAAGAAGTCGATGGATTACACAATTTTTAGCCTTTTGTAAGGCTATTCATCTAATAACTTCTTAAGTTTTGAAGTTTCAAGCAAAATCATCTTATACATTTCAGATTGAAACTCAAATAACTTTAAGCTTTCAACAAGTGAGTTATTTAGTATTTTGAACTGTTCGGACTTTAAGTTCTTTTTCCATATCTTAGTTTCTTCCCTTTCTTTGTTGGACAATCCGGTCAAAACTACTAAATCAAAGTTCTTTTTCATCTCTTGCTCATACAATGCCACGTCTTGGATATTAGAGAGCTCATAAAAAGAATATTGCTCATGTACATTTTTTAACTTTAAAATTGCCAATCTCTTGGATTTTGGGAAAAGTGCCAAATTACCTGTTGTTATCAGGTCTTCAATTGTATAAGTATTTGTGTAAAAGGCTCTTTTGGAGGTATTGACACTATCAATTTTTTTTAACAAGACTTTTGCTTGAGGGTTTTCTGCATTGTAGTAGTCAAAGTATTCCTTTATCGATTGTTTTTTTCTTTCGTTTGATAAGCTCAGAGATTTTACTCTTGATAAGTCTGTTTGAAGTTCAGAAATAAGACTTTCTTCGTATGACTTCAATAAAGAATATTTTTTTTTGCCTTCATTCCAATTGTTAATCTGTATTGCAATCAAAATACCAATGACAACCAAAAAAATTTCTCCAAGGGCATACAAAAGATATTGATTAAGTTTGTTCTTCGTCAGCATTTTTTGACGAATTTTTCTTAAGAATTTTATCATTAGTTATTGGTTGTTATAATGAATATTAATCAGTTGGTCAAGTACATTACATTTACTTCTTTTGTAAATATATGTAGAATTAGACGTTTAATACATGCTTATAATCAACCAGAATATAGAATATGATAAGTTAAGTATAATGGGTTATCATGGGCATTTTGGTAAGTGTCATTTGTATATTATATAGTCTTTTTTTAAATAGTAATTTGCGTACTCTTTTTCAATTTTATTTAATTCTTCTCTATAATAAACTACTTCTAATAAAACTTCGAGTATTGCAAATCTGATAAAAAACTCATGAGATATAACTTCAAAAGCTTATGTTATAAATCAGATTTTACCTTCTAAAGATTTTAAACTTGTATACCGATTAGCATGATATCGTCCCTTTGTTCAGTGTCCTGCATATGGGTTTCGAGTATGCCTTCCAAGAAACATTTTTGCTCTTCGATTGGTTTCAGGCTGGCTTTCAGCAAAATATTTTTTAGATGCTTTTTTCCAAGTCGTTGTCTTTCTGGATTATTCTGGTCTTGGTAACCATCAGAAGTGAGATAAAAAATACTGTTTTCCGATAGTGTGTATTCTTGGTTATTGAACAGAAAGTCTTCTTGATAAATACCTCCGATCGATCTTCTGTCCCCTTTTACTTCGACCAATTCTTTTTTGTTATCGTCAACAAAATACATCGAGCTTTTTGCGCCTGCAAAAGTGATCTTACTATTGTAATTTGAGCCTTTTACTATTTTTACGAATGAGAGGTCCATCCCATAAACTTTCTCATTGCTGGCATGAAGGGCCTCCCTTAAATCATGATGAAGTCGCTGGAGGACAAAGGCAGGATCGATCTTTCCTTTATGGGTCTCGATTATCAGGTCCAATAGGTTTTTACCTATTAACGACATAAAAGCCCCAGGCACCCCATGACCGGTACAGTCTACAGTTGCCAGTAACGTAGTGTCACCAATTTCTTTTATCCAGTAAAAATCTCCTGATACAACATCTTTGGGCCGATAAATAATGAAATAATTTTTGAGATGTTCTCGGAGTCTATTGGTTGAAGGCAGGATAGATTTTTGTATGGTAACAGCAGAATTGATACTTTTATCGACTTGGATCGTTTTCAGGGTCAATTCTTTGTTTTTTTCCTGTATGAATTCACGTTGTGCCATTATCTCTTCTTGTTGTTGTCTCAGCTCTTCATTTTGGGTGAGGATCTCTTCTTGCTTTTTTACCAGATTAAAATTTACTGCGCGGACCTTGGCCTCAAAACGGTTATTGATATCTTTCAAAAAAAGGAAACTGCCAATCAAAAGTACGGCACAGATGATAGGTGATAACTGTAATACTAGATAATTATCCTTGTCGATCACAAAAGTATCTATTCCTATCCCTAAGAAATTATGTGTGAGATCGTAAAGTATCAATAATAGGAGATATAATCCTAAAGAGGGGAACAAGTATTTTTTTTCACTACGAAAATCAAAAAGTAAAAGTGGTATTACCATAAATCCAAGAAGGAAAAAACGGATATCCACAAATTCTATGAATGATATCGATCCATCTTTATGTAATATCTTAGGGATGATACTGGCAGAAAAAATAGGCAACGGCATGTATGAACTAAAGAATACACGTGATATTTTGGTCGATTTGAAATGGTTGAACACTGGGACAAGGAAAAAGAGTGGTATCGAAATGTATGATAAATAGGCTTTTATGACACTGTCAAAAAGGTATTGCTGAGATAATCCATAGAAAAAGGTCAGGAAAATGGTCAAAAGGCTCAATTGATTTGATAGTATCACTTGTTTCCTTTCCAGATCACTCATATCTTCTTTTATTCCTAGTCGTGAAAACCTTATAAGGATTGAAGTACTTCCCATGTATTGGTTAATTTAATTTCAAATAGCGTTATATATATTAATCGTCTAATGTAAAATATTATTATTTCAATAAATTCTAGATTTTTCGTGTTTTGGAGGAGTAGTTATTTATCAGTTTCAAATATTTAGTGGCAACCACTTACTGTTAACCTAAAAAAAATCAGCTTGGAATAGTGCAATCTATATATTAAATTTTGACCAATAAAAACTATCAGACCGAATAGGTAAACCTTGAAAATGAATAAAATATTGTGTTCTTTCATATAAAAACTTGTCCCAAGAAAAAATAATAAGACAATTAGGAATTGATTTTTCATGTTCTTAAATACCAATTAGGGGGCTCTTAAGAAATGATTATGCTTACCGGAGAAGTGCTTTACAATAAGGCATAAGGAATTCCTATCAAAAAGGAAATCGAGCAAAAAAAGTAAGGCCTTTATTCCTCATATGGTACCAATATCGTTTAACTACAATGTATAAAATTATTCAAAGTATTGTATTTTAATACTTTAAGTACAACTAAGAATGTCCATTTCTATTCATTGTAATCATTACTAATCAAAGAATAAAGAAAGTAAATCTGCTCCTTATTTAAAGTTTTAGATGTAAATTCTCGGTCGGCCTTGAGCAGCAAATGAATATTTTCCCTTTTTCCGGTTCCTGAAGCGGTTCAGGGTCATACGTGACCTCTCCTGCTATCACATCCGTAATGCAAGTTTGACAAACTCCTGCACGACAGCTGAAATCTGGGGTCAATCCTTTTGATTCTGCAAACTCCAAGATATTGTCAAAAGCATCGTCCCAAGGCACTTCAGTACCAGAGTCAACAAAGTTCACTGATATTTCTGTGGATAGATCTTGTTCCCGGTTACTACTACCAGCTTTTAAGAAACTATTCAAGCTGATATCACTTGGGGTAGTATTAAACAATTCAAAGTGGATATGTCCTAAAGGTACCCCCCAATCCATTAAACCGAACAAGATATCTTTCATGAATCTATTTGGGCCACATACATAAAAATTGAAGTCTGGTTTACCCTTTAGGTTTTCCTTGATGATATCGAGATTCAATCTACCTTCCAAGTGATAGTCCTTACCCAATCTATCAGTAGAGATTGGCCTGCTGTAGGCAATCAAGGAATTTACATGTGGAATCGTTCCTTCGATATGTTGAATTTTGTCTTTGAATGAATGCTCCTTACCATTTCTAGCCCCATGCATGAAGTATACCTTCCGGGAGTCTTTTTGCTTCAAAAGAAATTCCAGCATACTTATCATCGGTGTAATTCCTACACCCGCACTGATAAATACTATAGGCAGATGGTTCCCATTGTCCAATAAAAACTTTCCCCGTGGTCTGGCTGCCAATATATTGTCACCTTCTTTTACTTGCTTATGAAAGTAATTTGATGATACCCCTGGATAAGCATCGGGGTCGTTGGCCGGTGTATCTTCACGTTTGATTGATAACCGATAGAAACCTTCTCCTGGTGCATTGGATATGGTATAGTTACGATCGATAGATTTATATTGACCAGGTATATCAAGCTTAACTGGTAAAAACTGCCCAGCTTGGAATGGTTCCGTTCGTTTATCTTTTGGTTGAAGATAGAATGAACGTATGGTTTCACTTTCGTCCACAATCTTTGTGACGGTAAGTAAATCAAAGGCCTTCAATCCTTGTTCTTCTCTATCCCTTTTCAATAATCTATCCTTAAAGGTATCACGCCAACCAGGGGATAGTGCCTTAAATGTCAAGGCCCTTTCAAATCCTTTGTAGTTTTGCTTGTCAAAGTACATCAGCTCATTGACATCTGTAATGGTCATACCATTTGTTCTATTTATCTTAAATGGGATGATTTCATCACCTGCACCTATTTCTCCTTCTTGAAGTACCCTAAAATAAAAACCCAACCTTCCACTGCGTAATATTCTATTGTAAAAATCAGGGATACCCATTTTCATTGCCAATTTGTAACATGGTACCCTAGGTTGACTCACCTCAAATAATGCACTCCCAATCTTAAATTGGTCCCCGATATGGATATCATGGTCTAGCATCCCCTCTACGGTAAAGTTTTCACCGAACTGACCTACCTGCAAGTTATTTCGGTTAAGTTCATCTTCCCAAGATTTGTAGTTATTGAAAGAGTAAACATATACGGCCCGCATTTCACCTCCATGACCGATAAGGTCGGCCTGTCCGTCACCTTCAAGGTTCAACCTGTTCACCTTTATCCTCCCTTCTACAGGTTCTTTATAGATACTTGTTCTAATGGTTTTACCTTTATAGACAACTTCCTTGGGAAGGGAAACATTTATAGATAGTAGCTTAATCATAGTTTATATATTCTCTTCTAAAAGTATAAAAAAAATGATTTTGATATATAAGGGGTTTTCTGCACAAATAGGGAAAATGTCTCACAACTTTTTTAGTTATGAAAGCCCCAACTTGCTATTAATCAGTAAATTAAACACTTGTTTTATGCTTTTTTTACGTCCAATTTTATAAGAAATTTTGAGGCTGAAAAACTGGACATAAAACCCTAATACTAATTTACGTGCTTATAATAAACTTAATAGCTTTTTTGAACAAATGGATTGATGAGTAAAAAACTATAGTTTGCTGCATTAGAACGCTTTTCAATAAATCACTTTTTGAATTTTTTTAACAAAAGGACTAAGGAGAGGATAATTATTCACTTTTTGGTTTCTATGAGACATTTTCCCTGAATGTGCAGAAAACCCCTTTCTTGAAACATGTATATTTCTTCAACCATTTAAACATAGAACCTCCCTCCTTATGGTGTGAATAAGCTCGTGTGCTACCAGCTATTTGATGCTGGTAGCTGGGAGTTCAAAACTTTAAGCTTATAAAAACAGCACGACAATCTTTAGCCGTGAGGCTTGGACATACATTGCCGCCTCCCAGCCATAGGCTTAGAAGCGACATCGTTGGTACATTCATGTTTCATGAAAATGCACCAATAACGGTTGATGCCAACCGTATAAGCTTAAAAGGTTTTGAAGTCCCTAGGGTTTATCCCTATATGTGAGTGTAGCATATCATGGGATATATACAAAGTGTTTCTATCTACTTTGTATCATTCTCTAGAAGGTTGTTGTCTTCATTCTCAATCAAACATTGATACTGACTTATAGCGGTCTCTGCGAGCATAGGAAACCGCTTCTTTTTGCCTAAACCCTGTTCGATTAAGAAAGCATTGGGTAATACCATCTTAATTGCAGTCATTTAGCATATCACTTCTAGTAATACTCAATTTTTAATACCTTATTTTAATTAAAATAAAAATGTAAGTATTAATGGCTTTTTAGACGGGAAAATTAAGTAATCTAACGTTCATTATTTGAATTTCGTCTGAAATAACCAACGTAAGTTATATTTCCTACGTAATTTTTTAAATAAAAAAGAAAATATAATTTATCATGGAACAATATACCGACCTAATTAATGGTATTTTTGAAGTTTGTGGCGGAGTATTTGTCATTCCAAGTATTATCAAAATAAGTAAAGAAAAACGTGTTAACGGAATCAACTGGATAACTACACTATTTTTTACGTGCTGGGGTATTTGGAATTTATTTTTTTATCCTTTCCATGGGCTGACTATCAGTTTTTATGGAGGAGTTTTTCTTGTACTTGCTAATGGAATTTGGCTTGTATTATTAATCTATTATCAACATAAACAATCAATTTAACAATGGATTCTCCCATTATCACTAAAGATTCTGATGAACAAATTAAAGTGAACGTATTAATGAATGCATGGAATGATATTTCAAAACAAATTGAAACAGTCTCTGGATATGAGAATAAGACCAGCATATCCTATGCAACATTTGTATTGGCTTTTACTTACTATACGACGAAAGGCGCTCCCCTTGAATTTTTTCATCGAGTTGCATACTCACTTATAATATTGGGATTATGCCTTATTATCTCTTGGTTCTTGCATAAAAATAAAACGCGGATGAAATGGTTGTGTCAATCACTAATCAGGATTCAGCAAGCATTGTCAATGTATAGTCCTGAGGTCTACCTTCCTAAAGTTGACGAAGACCCAGATGACCCAGAACATCCTCATCAAAAAAGTATTGTGTTTGGATTGTCAGGACAAGAATGGGGAGTTACGACAAAATATCTGAACTCTATTCCGCACTTAGCGATGGTAATTATGTCGAGTGTGGCTGCAATAACTTTTATTATTGTAAGAGATTTAACATTTAAATAATTGCCTATTATTACTGTGATTATGTATCAAATATTGTTTGTTACATTCTCTAAAACGATGTAGATTGCTACCATGGAAAACCGATTTGTAGTCTATTACCGTGTATTAACTAAGCGTCAGGGAAGAAGCGGTCTAGGACTAGAGGCGCAGTTCCGTTTAGTCGCACAATTTGTCCAATCACACAAAGGAAAACTACTCGATGCCTTCACGGATATAGAATCAAGAAAGAAGGTAAACCGTGAGCAGTTGCAACGTGCCATAGCATTCTGCCAGAAGGAAAAGGCTTCTCTGGTCATTGCAAAGATTGATAGGCTATCCCGTGACGGCTACCGTATTCTGATTCAATTAGAAGATGCTAAGGTTTCCTATATCGATGCATCATCTCACAACGATGATGATTTCATCAAGGAGCTTCGTTTCTCTTGGGCGAAGGAAGAGAGAAAGAAGATAAGTGAGCGTACCAAATCTGCTTTGGCTGTACTAAAGACAAAGGGTAAGAAACTTGGCAGTCCCCAGAATATGACCTACGAGGCACAGAAGAAAGGAGCTGCACAACGGAAACAGAATGCCCAACGGAATGAAAATAATCGTAGGGCAGCCGCTTTTGCGGGGCGTCTACGAAAAGAAGGCCTCAACTTCGAGCAATTGCCAAAGAGCTTAACGCACATGATTTTAAGACTTCACAACAATGCAGTTTCAATCCCATACAGGTAAAAAGAGTCATAGAGATGGGTTAATTTATCTCTATCTAGCCCCAACCTTACGCCACTCAACCTCATATTCTATATCATCTTCCTGACCAATTACTATTTTTTTAGCACAAGTAATAATACCTAAATTATGGTGTTTATTATAGAAATAGAAATTCAAATATTTTCTAACTCAAAAAGTAAAACTATGGGTGATGATTTAAATAAGGTACGACCCGAAGACCCTCATAGAATTAACAAAAAACAATCTTGAGAGCTAGATTACTGGTCAAAGGAACTTGGAGTTACAAAACCACAACTCGTAGCAGCTATTGATAAAGTTGGAGTAATGGTTAAAAATGTTAAAAAATATTTAGGTAAATAACATCCTTAATTAAGTATGCAAATGCACTAAATTTTTGGTTACTTTTTATTAAGCAAAATATCATGAAACAAAGAGATAAGAATAAAGAAAACCTTATGAAATATGGTATTTCTGAAAAATATGCTGAAATATTAACCGTAAACAATTTCAATGTTACAAAGCTAAGAACTTCTAATAAGAAGGATTTGGCATCGGTTTTTAACGACAAACAAATCAAGGAGGTAAAAGAACTGATTAAAAGGAAACCAATTACTGATGAAGTTTTCGAACAAATCGTTGATGATACGGAGCTTCAATGTTGCTTTTGTTGGAATATCGAAGAAACAAAACCTACTATTATCCACCATATTGAGGAGTATAATGTTTCTCAAAACAATGATTACGACAATTTGGTAGTGGTATGTTTAAACCATCACGCCGAAATACATACAAAAAGGCAAATTTCACAGCAAAATTTTCCTCCGATAAAAATAATTAAGCAAAGAGAGAAATTTATTCAAGCTTTGAAAGATTATAGAGCTGGAAATAGAGTTGCCCCTGGCAAAGAAAACCTAGACAGAATTAATCTAACAAATTCTCCAAATTCTGTAATAACGGTTAATCAAACTGGGGGACAAGCAGCACAAACTATAATAAATCAAAGGATTAGACAAAGAGCATTAAGTAGTTTTGCTATTAGTTCTATTCAGGCTCATTTAAGTAAGTTTGCACCTATACAGTACAAAATATGGTTATCAAGCGGAGATGATGAACAAACAAATTTTGCGAATAGTCTAAAAGAAATGCTTGAAGGATTAAATTGGGAGAACGTTGGTTTTAAATATAATTTGGCAGGACATCATAAAGAAGGTTTTGAGATAGCAATTGGAAAAAAAGTTGAACCTGTTCATCAAACATTGGCTTATTGTTTGCAACAAATCGGAAATATTCAGTTAAGAGCTACTAAATATAATAATGTTGATATTTTGACCTTGATTATTGGTCCACATCCAAATAAATATCTAAAATAATTTACTTAAAAACACCTAATATCGCAGCCTTTTCAGGTTAAAAAGTGTTACTAAAAGTCCATAATTGTCATTTGTGCTGAATTTCAAAGACACTCGACTCTCCTAACTAGGGATAGCTTTTTTAATAACGGCCTCTTAGATAATATGCAATTCGTTCTGCTAGCAAGTCGACATATCTCTCTCGATATTCTTTCCAACGTCTATCATTATAATAATTTTCAAAATACTCGGTAGGTATAAGGAAATTATTTATCATATTTCGAAATCTATCCTCAAATTCATTAGAGAATAGATGCAAATTACTCATAATAGATTTTTCGATGAAATCACCAACAACAACATGGTCTATCTCAAATTCTGAATTTTTCAATTTACTCACATAGTTGTCTAATACTTTTTCGGAAACGATACTTACTTCGGATTCTAAATCTTGTCTAAATTCCTTTGGTATTTCCTTCATTAATTCTTGAACAGAGATTTTGGTTATTCTATCCTTTATGTCCTCAAGCCCTAGGGTAATTGCTTTATTGACTGTTTGTTCAAGCTTATTCTGTTTGGCTTTTAATGCATCCTGTTTTAGATTAATTCTCGTTAGTTCTTTTCGTAACTCATCGTTAGTCTTTATCACCACATCAAATTGATTATTTAATGAGTCAACAGTGTTTTGTTGCACTTCATTTCGCTCCTTCCTAAAAGAATCAGCAGCTTTAATTTGAGATTCAATAAGCTTAATTTGCTGTTCATTTTTACTGCTAAGTGCTTCAAACTGCTTGATTGTATTCCTTTGTAAGAAGATAATCCAGATTCCTCCGAGAATTACAATAATCAGTCCTGCAATAAGAATTGCTAAACCTGTTTGCCCTTGTTGGTAGAGCTGATTAATAAGTTCTGGTACTTTTTCCATTTTATCAGAATTTTAACTAGACTTTTATTATTGCTACTAACAAAAAATGGCTAAATGCAATTGCACTTAGCTAGCTGATAAATAAATATGAGTAGATTTATCCATTTAATATAAGCTTAAAAATAGCCAAATTAAAGGATAAGAGTGCTCTTAATCATAAAAGCAGTTATTACCTCGATAAGACTTCTATAATTGTTCAGAAATAACATAATAATTTTATTGAGGAGCAGCATAACGAGGGGTTTTCTGCACAAATAGGGAAAATGTCTCACAACTTTTTTAGTTATGAAAGCCCCAACTTGTTATTAATCAGTAAATTAAACACTTGTTTTATGCTTTTTTTACGTCCAATTTTATAAGAAATTTTGAGGCTGAAAAACTGGACATAAAACCCTAATACTAATTTACGTGCTTATAATAAACTTAATAGCTTTTTTGAACAAATGGATTGATGAGTAAAAAACTATAGTTTGCTGCATTAGAACGCTTTTCAATAAATCACTTTTTGAATTTTTTTAACAAAAGGACTAAGGAGAGGATAATTATTCACTTTTT
>Ga0207422_1002450_pt1 | contig 24366 bp, 17 predicted proteins | sample MarCyaLeptolynsp_FD_187757 | JGI IMG/M metagenome (GOLD analysis project Ga0207422, IMG submission 187757) | Marine cyanobacterial communities from Panama - species 1 Leptolyngbya sp. (SPAdes) | ecosystem: Environmental > Aquatic > Marine > Unclassified | place: Panama: Panama City | collected... | reverse complement strand
CACTCAGAAAATTAGTCCGTCTGTCAAGCAAACGTTTCATGACTTAACAATCACCAATTTCATGAGTATTTATGCTCAGCTTCAGCCTGTTTCTTCCAATAACCCCATAGTAGCTCACTACTATGGGATATAGATCGGCCTCAAACCCCGATTTTTTCGTTGCAGGGGTGAGAAGGGCATTTTTTTGACCGATTTATTGCAAATTACCCCCCACTTATTGCGAACGATTCGAATGCCGACAGCCGGGACAGGGTAAGGGTCTACCCGGTTTACCCGGTTTACGGTTTGTGAAGAGTGCTTGACAGCTAAACTAAAGTGCTATCCTGGTTGACGCGGTAGACCGGGTAGACGCAGACGATGGCGAAAGTGGTGGTGTCCAGCAAAGTCGATGCGAGTTTGAAGCAGCAGCTTCAAGAAATTTGTGCAGAGACGAAAAAAAACGAAAGCGAACTGGTGCGGGACGCGCTCCTGGAGTACACCAAAAAGACTCATCCGGAGTCGGTGCGTTCCATGAGCCGACGATTGAGTGCGGTGGAGCGCCAGTTGGAGTGGCTAATACCAATTCCCAAAAAAAACGGCTACACATGGTACAAAGGTCTTGTCGAGTTCAATCAGGGTTAAATGTCAGGGGTGTATCGGCTAGAGATTCAAGAGAGCGAAGCTGAACTCAAGCAATTGCTCAGGCAACACAGTGAGGTGGGAGCCAGAGAGAAAGTGCAACTGCTGTATCTGCTCAAAAGCCAGCAAGCCGCAACCATCAAAGCAGCTGCCCAGATGCTGGGGCGTCATCGAGTCACGGTGCAGAATTGGCTGCGTCAATACCGTCAAGGCGGACTGAGCACTTTGTTGAGTGTGAAATCCTCTCCGGGACGCCCCCGCTCGATTCCCGCTTGGGCGGAGCGAGCCTTGAGCGGGCGCTTGCAGGATTCGGAAGGATTTAGCTAGCTACCTGGAGATCTGTGCGTGGTTGGAGCAGCAGTTAGGCATCAGCATTCCCTACTCCACGGTGCATCGTCTGGTGCACGATCGGCTGCAAGCGCGTCTGAAAGTGCCACGACCGCAGAGTCTCAAACAGTCGTGCGAGAAAAGGGATGCCTTCAAACAGAATCTGGCGGCGACGGTGGCAATGCTGGTCTATTTTGGCATCAGCGTCTTGGGTTGGACGGGACAAGTGCGATTTTTTTGCGGCGATGAAACGCGCATTGGCCTCAAAACGGGGGAAGGGAGCAGGATTACTGCCAGAGGGGTCAAACCCATCGGTCGGGTGCAGTGGCAATACAAGGCCGCTTATCTCTATGGCATTGTGAAACCGCGTACCGGGGAATATGTCTTCTGGGAGTTTACCCACTTAAATACGGATTGCTTTCAGGCGTTTCTCGATTGGGTGTCGGCAGCGTATGCAGACAGCATCTTGATTATCCAACTCGACAATGGGGCCTTTCATAAAGCCAAACGATCGGAGGTGCCGTCCAATATTGTGTTGTTGTTCCAACCGCCCCACTATCCCGAGCTGAATCCCATCGAACAGGTCTGGCAGCACTTGAAGAAACGGCTGCACAGGCAGTTGCCAGCACACTTGGATGAGTTGCGTCAGCTAGTGAAGCAATGGCTTGACGACATTAGTGAGGAAGTGATTGCTTCTATTGTTGGTCGTCAATCTATTCTGGATGCGTTATCTGTAGCCGGAATTTAGAGAATTGGTATCAGATGGCTTTACAAGAACTCTCTATGCTCTGTTTGCACCTGCTCCAGATCAGTCTGGTTTACGTCAACACCTTGATGATTCAACAAGTCTTATCGGAGCCGCTGTGGATGGAACGGATGGGACAAGATAAATTGAGGGCTTTAACGCCGTTAATTTATACTCATGTCAATCCCTATGGTCGCTTCAGCCTCGATATGACGACAAGATTAGGGATTGAACCTGTTGCCAGCTAAGCGCTCAAGCAGCGAGGGTGGGGAGGTAAGATGACCCCCAATTTGGCGTCAAAACTCCCTACCCAATTCTCTGATTTAGCCATAAGTTAAACTTATAAATCAAACAGGTAATCTGTCATTTAGATCCTTGTCACTATCCTTATTGCCCCTGGTGACAGCTTTGCTTCAATTACCCCAACATGCAATGGCAAGCTTGTTAAGCCAGTTTTATTGTTTCTGCTGTTGCAACTGTTGTACCTGCTCAATGGACAAGCCAGTCAACTTCACGATTTGTTCCAGTACCATGCCAGCATTGAGCATGTTCGTGGCGACCTGGGTTCTTGCCTCATGGTCGCCTTCTAACTTGCCTTCTAACTTGCCTTCTAACTTGCCTTCTAACTTGCCTTCTAACTTGCCTTCTAGCTTGCCTTCTAGCTTGCCTTCGGCTTTGATGTCCTGGTAAATGACAGATTCGCGCATAATGTCCTGCCTCAACACGCGTTGAATTAACTCCTTCTCTAATACTAATCCAGCCAGGATACCTGCGGCGGCAGCAATATCGCTTTGCTGCCGCCGATTGGTCATGGCTTCGACTTGTTGGCCAACCAGTTGCAATACCGCAGCCCGGTTCTGGGTTTGGGTCAATGTGGCAAAGGGTAACAAGCCGGGTGCCTGTAAGAAAGGAGCCGTGGGCTGTTCCCAGAGCCGGATCGATTGAAATTCATGTCGGGTTTTGGGGAGATCGAAGGTGGTTTGGTAAACCAGGGGGGAGTTTGAGCGTCGTAAATAGACAACAAACTGATGCATGTGTTTGTTGGAAAAACGACGATAACCGCGCACGCGGTAGTCCAACATGCGAAAGGGGATATCCGGATCGGGGTCGGTCTGAAATTCGATATGGAGAATGGTGGTATCGGACTGGAGCAAAATCAGCGCATCGGCGCGGATCGGTTCCAGGGACAGCTCGGAAGGACTCAGCTTAGTCAGGGCAATGGGTTTGCCTAGGAACCAGGAGGCAATGTCGGGGGTGAAGTGTTCGGCCAGGTAGCGGCAGATGTTGTCAAACATGCGGGTTTGTGAACGGTTCTCGGCCAAGCTTGTCGTTTTAATCCATGGGTTGATGTTGATGAGGACATTGCAATTGATGAAACCCGTCAACGATTTCGATGGCGTTTTTTTTCAACATTCAAGGTTTCTTCAATCAGCCACTGCAGTCTGCCTTCTCCCATCACGGCACCAGTAGACGGAGTTGAAATCGGTCGTTCGCCTCTGGGCAAGCGAGATTCTTTGATAGTCTTGCCTTCGATGGTGTACTGCAGATCGTAATGGCAGCAAAATTGTTTCAGTTTCTCGATCTTTGCCAGGGGAAGCGTGCCAGCCCAGGCTTTCCCGGTCCAGTGCAGACCCATTTTCTTTAACCGATCTTTGACGGCGTAGGTTTTGCCAGAAATCGCAATATCGGCAATGTTATCCATCTCGTTCTCTCCCTAACTCGCTGATAGACGCAGGTCACTCGCTCCTCACCTTGCCCGTTAAAACATCCGGGCTTTGGGGAATCTTGTCAGAACAGCATGGGACCACTCAGAACTGTATAGACTAGTCTACAATATAATGTATAGATTAGTCTACAGGAATAAGTAAACTATTCTGTAACGATTCCTAAATTGGGACAGGCGACAAACAGCGAGAATAGCTTTACTACTTTTCTCTGTTCTAGCCGCGCGCCTTCCCACCAACCTTCTGTTTGGGTGAGTTCGTATTCCATGCTGCGTTTCAGGTCTTCTTTGTTCACTTTGTCCCCGGTCAAGCTGCTCCCCAACGCGATCGCGTCAACAATCCACTGCCTTTGCCACTCTCTCTTGGAAAAGGCTTTCGCGGTTGCCCTCACAGTGCCCACAAAGGCATCCAGGATGGCGCTATCCAAGGTCATTGCCTGCAGGATGCCCCAAGGTAGATGACCTGCAGGGGCAGTCTCAGGGGTGTAGATGACGCTGCTGGCGTCGATCCAGGTGCCGTTGCGATCGCGCCAACCGACGCGCTCAGCAAAGACATCCGGCTCCCGACCGCACTCTTCAAAGAAGCGTTTCTGAACGCTGAAGCCAAACTGTCCCTGGCTATGCCGCAGCCAGAGCCGATCCACGGCCAGTAAAATTGCACAGGGGAAGCCCTGCAATTGTTTGTCTTCGATCCAGCCTTCTTGCTGGCGATTAACTGCTTTGAGCAGCAGCGTTCTGGTGCGGTCGTTTGCCTCCTTCCAGCGGCCTGCCGCCATTAAATGGCCTAATCGATCGAGATCGGATTGCAGCGCTGGATCGTCAGTCGTCGAACGTTCAGCGTTTGGGGTGCTGGCAGCGCTTTGACCTTTGATAGATTCTGTTGTCCAATTGTTAGGACCTGTTGCAGGTTCAAATAAATAGGTTTGGCGATCGGACTTTTCCAGAAACTGGCGGTTTATTTGGATGCCCGATCGGTAAAGCGCTGGTGTTAACTGTTCTTCGTGACCGTGTATTGAGATCTCGGCGCAACCCAATTGATAGGCTTGTTCGATGGATTGGTTGGCTCCCAGAGCTTTGTAGAAGCCGAGAGAGAACGCGATCGCAGCCGGATTGCTAATCTTCTCATTCATGCCGATGGCGAAGGGGACGTGCTGGGCCACAGCTGCTGCCATGACATCGGACTGGCAAGTATTGAGAACGACGCACTTCACTGGCGGAGAAACGACTTTGAAGACGGCAGCCAGGGCCTCAGGGCCGACGGCCTGAACTCGACCTGAGGGGTCCTCCAACCACAACCCGTCATCGGATTGCCATGGTTCTCCACCTGATTTACCGTGTCCCGCAAAGTGAACGATGTCAGGTTGACTCTTCAGCAGGGCATGGCTGAGATCGACGGGTTGAACTGAAAACCGTGGATCGACCGCAAATCTGTGACCATAGTCCGAGCGTTGTAGCTGATCGCAGATCTTTTGCCATGCCTGTCCTAATCGTAGGGCAGGCACGTTGCACGGTTCGGCGGCTAGAAACAGAATTTTGCACGACTCAGCAGCCGGAAACAAAATTTTGGTGCGATCGCGTTTCATCCCATCGATACTCTCCTTAATTATCATCGGTCATACGGATGGTTTAGTCTGATGGACTAAACTCGATTTGTTGGGTTTGTTTTTACGCTTCTATCTTTTAAACACAAGCTCGCCATCTTTGACATAAACATCTTTGACATTTTTGACCAAGGCTTTAACCTCTTTTCGCTTATTAAATTCCTTCATCACACTCTCAGTATCCACTTCCGTTACTGACATTTCTGGTGGTAATTGCTTCCCGTCAATTGACATGCTTGTGAAAATTGCGCCCAACTGCTCATTTTCCAGGAATATTTTCATCGAACAGTTAACATTAAGATATCTGCCTGAAAATCCGGGTATTGGCTCGAGCCGGAAGGAAACTTTGGAATGGATCTCGTCATCCTCAAGCTCGAAGAACATCTTGTTAGGCCAGTCTGTTATCGTTGTCAAAGCATTGAGATCGTCTGCTGACAACCTCAATTCGGCAGGTCGATCGGCTTCAACCGCTCGTCGAAAATGAGCAATACGTTGCTTGAGGTTTGCGACTTCTTCTGGACTGGGCTGATAGACAGGTAAATCGGCTGGCTTCTCCTCTGTATAAGGGATGGCAGCTAAGTACAGTTTTCGGACAACGAGAGTCGTACAACCACCGCCCACCAGGAAAAAAATGCTAAGGGTTAAACAGCCCCAAAACAAACATCCTCGCTTTTTGGTTTTGGTCTTTTCCATCCTGGTAACCTTACTTTTAATGCTAATACTTGCAGTTAAAAAATCGACTCAATTTGAGTTAAGAAGATACGGCAACAATGGACAAACAGACTCTCATCTGGAAATTCTTGTATCATTTTTTTTAAGTGTTTTGTTGCCTTTTTCATAGCGGGATCGATCTGAAAAATATTGCACTATCTTTGTCAAAATCTCAACCTGTTCCAGGGCATCTGTTTTAAGATCGGCGGTGAATTCTGGGGCTGTTTCGATTTCTTGCTTCAATTGCTCGATCCGTTGCTGAAATGGGGCGATGTCTGCAGCATTGAATTCAGGCAGATTTAACAGTTTACAAAGCTCGGCAAATCGAGTGGCTGTGGGAACTTCCATCGTTATTCCTTTTAAAATTTTTATAGCTCTACTCGCCTGCTGTTCGATCGTTTTCTCCCAGGCACCCGATACGATAATGTGCAACAGATCGGTTTGTCGTAAGGCTTCTGCTCGCTCGGTGTCTATCAGGTTAGGAGTGGCTGCGATCGCATCCTGCACTTGCAATAACAATCCCCTGAGCGTTGCGCTCTCTGGCTCTATGGCAGGTTCAGCCTGTTGTGGAAGGATAGTATTAGCAACGATACCGCTGATATCTCCTGTGCTCAAAGCGCCTGCGCCGCTCGCGATCAGATTTCCACCCCCCATGTCAATCTTCTGAATTCTGCGTTTATCAATAGAGGTGTTGACCATTTCTCCTAAAATTAGCGGTTCGTTGTTGTAGAAATAAAGCGTTTCCGAGGGATGCTGACTCAAGGCTTCGAACAGTTCGGACAGTCTGGTGATGTTGCAAGCACCTGCTGGCAAAACGTCACTGGCGGACTGCCCGCTCCCAGCATGCAGTAGCGGAAAGTATCGGGCAAAATACTCTGCCAGCAACAAAGCTCGATTCGCTTGCTCCGGTACCCTCAATTTGATAATCGCTTTGTCTTCAGTTTCCTGCAGCGCGACAAGTTCTAATCGGTCTGCTTTGCCGCTGAAATAGTCTGCGGCCAAACTGTTGAGTGCTGCTTCTGCTGTTTGCGGATTAAGATCGCGGTTGTGGTAAATATCCAGCGTATCCAGCACCGAACGACTGAAGATTCTGAATTCATCCGGCTGGAAGTCTTCCTGTGGAGGGATGCGCTCTGGAGCCTCTCGATTCAGGGATGCCAAGAAGACATACTTGCACTCGACTTTATCCAATCGGGCATTTCGCATCCCCGTCCAATCCTCCAGAACGATCCCGGTGAGACAAGCTTCTGAGAGATCGGCTCGATCGAAGCGACTGCGCACCAGCCTCGCTCCAAACAAATTGCTGGATTGCAACGTCGTTTCAGACAGATCGGCCCCAGCGAGGTCGGCTCCGCTGAGATTAGCTCCATTCAAGTTGATGCGGCGCAGATCGGTCCGCTCGAAGTTCTGGTTCTGTCCTTCCCCCCGAATGACGAGCTGTCGAATGCGATCGTCTTGTAAATAGCTGTTGCCAAGACGAGCGAGGCTGAGTTTGCGTACCTTACGCCAGCAGGTACGCACCAGCATCGCACCTCTCAGATCTGCCCCTTTGAGCCTTGCTCGGGTGAAGTTAGCATCGGTCAAATCGGCATCGCGGAAGCTAGTGCCACCAATCGTCACTATAGGAATGACAATACGACGCAGCAGCGCAAAGCCTGGATCGCCAACCGCAGCTTTCCACCCGATGTAAACACTGAGTAGCGACAGGACTGCATTGAACGCAAGCGCGATCGCAGTGGAACTCGTGAAATCGATCGGTATTTCAGCGTTGCCTAACTGAAACAGGTATCTAGTCTGAAATAAAGCATTCCTGAAAAATAGGTTTCCAGCGAGATTGACAATGCAATATTGGATGACAAAATACAAAGCTATGGCAATCCCACCCACTGCAATTGCGATGCTGAGAACGGCACTCATAGCAATGCAAGCCAATAAAATTAACTGCACAATGACAACGTCAATAAAAATGATTGCGGCTACGTTTGGCTGAATAAAGGCGAGGATCGTTGCGATGATAAGAACGATGGCAATACTCAAAGCTATCGTTTTTAATGCTGGAGCTAAGCCTTTTCGAATAATAGAAATTACAAAAACTATCAAAAGTGTGAGAAAAAGTAAATTAGGTAGAGACCGATCGGCATTTTTAAGAATTTCAGGCTGAAATAAATAGATAAAAAAAATTAAATTGATAATACGTAAGGCCAGATCGGGGAAGCCAGAAAGAAGAAATGCACCGATTGCTACGCTGGCTGAACGGCGACGTTTTAACCCTGCTTTGGCATAACTGAAATTTGCCCCGTTCAGAATCGCTCCTCTGAAGTTGGCTCCCCGGAGATCGGCATAACTAAAATCTGCGTTGGTCAGGTCTTGCCCCTGGAAAGAGCGACCGCGAAGATTTTGGTTGGAGAAGTCCTGTGACATCGGCAAAGAGGATGCGAACGTGCAGATAAATGTTTATGAAAACGAAATTCAATTCCCGGTTGATGAAGCGAGCTGTTGGGCAATTGCATTCAGCAGGAAATTGCATCGAACAACGGCGCTGCTATCCGGCGGGAGTTCCGCGATTGTTCCTCGCAAGACTCGGATGGCTACCCGCACTAACTTTTGCCTGCCTGTCGCTTGTGGGTTGCGTTCTGCCATCGTTAAGGTGGCGATTTCTTCTAACGCATCGTGCTTGACTTTAGCAGTAAGATTGAGTTCAGCCTCAAATTCTCTTCGAAGTTGGTTGATTAACCTGTCAAGCTCCGATCGAGCTGCGGTTTCAGATCTAGATGTTTGCTGGATTGTATTGGCAAGAGTGCCGCTAATATTGCCCAGCCCCAAGGCTCCCGCTCCGCTTACTTCCAAATTGTTGCCCTTCAACTCGATAGTCTGACTTTGGCTTTGGTCAATGTGCGCATTAACGATCTTACCCTCAACCAGAATGCCGTGATTATAGAAATAACAATTCATCAGGTGCTGCTTCAAATGTTGCAACGCCTGGTCGAGCTGTTGTGCTAAGGCAGCATCCTGGCTTGAGAGCAATGGCGGTTGGTTTGAGAGATAGTGTTGGTAGCGTTGGAAATACCGTTCTCTGATCTCGTCGCGATCCTCCGCCTCAAGCTTGAGTTTGATCGCAATGCCATTGTCGCGATTTTCCAGGGCGATAATCTCCAGCGACGCTTCTGTTTCGCTTGCCAGACTGCGCAGGGCGCTAATTGCAGCCTTTGCTTCTACGTCCTGTTCGTGATAGAGGTCAAGGGTATTTAGCAGAGAGTGCATCAATTGCTGGAACTCGCCCGCCTGGAATTGATCCTGGTGGGGAATGCGGTTTGGATCGGGATTGTCGTCAGTGGGCAGTCGCATGTAAATGTAGTCGCAGACAACCGATTCCAGATGGGTACTGGCCGTTGCGCCCCAGTCCTGGATGCAGGCACCCGTGAGGCAAGCCCCGGTCAAATCTGCTTGAGCCAGGTTGACTCGCACGAGTTTGGCTCGCGACAGATCGCTGGCTCGCAGGTCTGCTTGATAGAGATCGGCCCCAATAAAACTGGCATCGGTCAGGGTTGCTTGTTGCAGATGAATCCCCTGCAAGTTCTGGCGATCGAAGTTGCCATTATGTCCATCTCCCGTGACGACGAGCTGTTGGATGGCAGGCAGGTTTAGATAGGTTTTGCTCATCTTGGCCTGTTCTAGTGCCTGGGTATTAAACCAGCAAGTACGACCCATTTTGGTTCCTCGTAGATCGGTGCCCTTGAGTCGGGCATTTGTGAAATTGACGTTGGTTAAGTCAGCTCCTCGAAAGCTCGTACCGCCTGTGGCCGATAGATTGAACGCCAGTTTTCGAATGAAGGCAAATTTGGCTTCTCCCTGTAATGCTTGCCAGCTAATGTAGCTACTTAGAATGGCGACAATTCCCACCATTACAAACAGTAAAACCAATGCCCCTACAACTTTCCAGGGTGCTGCCCCGGCTTGCCATAAACTGAAAAAGATGGTTGCTTCCGCATTAATTGTCCATAGAAAAGCAATGGCTGCAAATGTTGCTGCAACGACCCCCGCTGCCCACTCACCCACTACAGTTTCTGCAGTAACGACAGCAACGCCCATCGTCATAGCAGCAATTAAGGCTGTCATCTCGGATAAGGCAGTGCCTATAACAGCGAGCGAGATGACCTTTAACGTGTCTGCTAATAATTTGATCTCAGGTGCCCCTGCTTGCCATGCCTCATTGAGAATGCGATCGCGATCGTGAAGGTTGCCCTCAAAAACAGCTTGCATTACAGCTGGATGGACTACTGATACTCGTACATTCGATCCGATAGAGAGTAAAATAAAACCGAGTGCTACAGTTGCGACGATCGCAATGAAAGCGACCTTCATCCTTTTGCGAAGGATGATGGCAAAAAAGATGGCAAAAATAATCAGAAAAACGAACACCATTACAGAGGTAAAGTCTTCCCACTGAACCGATCTCCAATCAGGTATGGGAGTAGTGGATGGATCTTGAGGATATTCTTGAGATCTCAGAAAAAACAGCAACCCTATGGGCAAACCAGCAAACAGACAAAGAATGCCTGCGACTGCTGCTAATGCACCTGAACCGATAAAGAGGACAATTGCCCAGCGCCGTTGCAAGCCTGCGATCGCACCCTGGAAATCAGCTTCTGCCAGGTTGGCACCAGTAAAATCAGTCCCTCGAATATCGGCCACCTGGAAACTGCTTCCTGAAAGATCCTGTCCCCGATAAGATCGGCCTCGTAGAGATTGATTAGAGAAATCTTTTAGCATGAGAATCAACATCAAAATAAAACGTTAATAGGCTAGTACCAATGATCCTTTCTCTAACACTGATGATCTAGATATCAAAGTTTTGCCCGATTAATTAGCCTCAATTCGACGAATGACTGTTCCATGAATCTAATCATCTATTCCATTAATGCTCAAACTTCCGCCAGCTGTTTTAATGGTTTGGACTCTACTTCGATTGAGGGTCAGGTTAATCCGTTCTTCCGCAATCGAAACTCCATAATTATAAAAATAAATATTGGTTTTTCCTCGTTGAGTTTGTTTGAGTAAATCTGAAAAAAATGCTGTCATATCAGTTTCATTCACCGAGGAAATCTGAGCCATTTTTACCAAACGCTTGTACTCTCTAAAATATTGCTGTTTGAGCCGATCGTGATTGGTACTTGTGGGCAGCTTTATTTTTACTAAAATTAGATTGTTTCTATGCTCAAGTGCCACAATTTTAAAAGGATTTTGATTGCCTTTTGTCAAATTTTTTAAAGCATGAACCGTGGCGTTAATGTCTAAATGTCGATCGTGTTCGAGCGTAAGAGTGTTCAAGAGCGAGCGGACAAACTGTGTAAATTCGCCGACTTTGAATGCTCCTTGATGGGGCAATCTTTGTAAATCAGCGTTATCTTGGCTGGGCAATTTTAGATAGACATATTTGCAGATTACTCCCTCGAATTGGGTACTTTGGGTGACGCTCCAGTCTTGGATAAATGCCGCTGTCAAACAGGCTCCAGAGAGATCGGCTGACTCCAGGTTGGCTCGCACCAGTTTAGCGCTAGATAAATTGGCCTGTCGCAAGTTAGTTTGGTAGAGATCGGCACCGATCAAGCTGGCACCTGCTAAGTTGGCACCTCGCAAATTCAGATATCGCAAATCCTGGGCATCAAAGTTTTGATTTTGTCCTTCTCCAGTTACCAATAATTTTTGGAGTTGGGTATTAGCAAGATAGGTTTGGTTGACACGAGCGAAAGAGAGTTGACGGGCCTGAGACCAATTCGTGCGAATCATCTTGGCACTTCTAAAATCTGTGTTTTTGAGCAGAGTGCCAGCAAAATTGATTTCTGTGAGATTGGCCTTCCTAAAACTTGTACCTCCAAGTGTTGAAAAAATATCAGAAAACTTACAAATTAGACTATATTTTTCATTACCTTCTAATGCTTTCCAACTAATATAAACTGTTAAAAATGAAACGATTAACCTTATAAATGAAGAGATAAAAATAACTTCTAGAAAAGTAAATAAAACAGTTTCAATCTTGATGCTGCTTACAGTTATTTCCCTATATCCAAGAACCATTGCAAAAACAGCTGAAAATCCAGAGATATATAAGGCACTAATAGTAAAATTTCTTCCAGCCATTCTTTCTATTGCGTTAATAGCCATTCCATGGATCAATATTGATACTAAAAATATTGATCCTACAAATGCCGCCAATAGACCTATAAGTGCTATAGAGTCAAGAGATAGAACAACATATAGTGCAATTAATTCAAATATTTTTCGCGCTCCCAGCAAAGCACCTAACTCAATCAAAACTAATAAAATAGGAAGCAAGATTAAAATAACAAATAGTAATAATAAAAGAGAAAAAGTTATCGTTCGGGAAATAGCTTGTAGGGCTGTTTGCAATCCTTGACGAACTATAGTGTTACAAAGATAAAAAAACAGAATGAAGAAAGCTAAAATTTCAGGTAAAGAAATCAATGGTAGATTTGTTTTGAAATCATAGAGAAAATTGACCGGAAAAGACAACAAGTCATCGGGAATAACCCAAGTAAAAGGTATTGTTACTAGGAGACCGATCGCCCCTGATGACATCACTAAACTTTCGGCTAGGACAAAGGCAATAATGGTCAAATAGGTTGCGGATTTCGGGTTCAATCCAGCTTTGGCGTAGCTGAAATTGGCTCCAGTGAGGTCAGCACTGCTGAAGTCGACTCCCTGAAGATCGGCATAGCTGAAATTGGCCCCCACAAGATTCTGACCCCGAAAGGAGCGTCCCTGGAGATTCTGGCCCGTGAAGTCTTGCGTCATCAGCAACCTGAAGATGGCAATGGAAACTCCCATTGCTTGACAAAACACCAGTCGGCAGCTGACCTGAAAATCAGCCCCTAATAAGGTCTCAGTTTGAGGGGCTACTTTTTATGCAGTCAGCGATATTTTGTTACAGAACTTTATTTTATGTCGTTGGCCGTTCAGGGGAGGTAGTCCGGTCCAGCCAGGGCGGCTTGCAAAATTCTGATCAGGTTCCTGGCGGCCTTTTTCATGGCACTGGTTCGAGGGGGATCGTCTGTCTTGCTCAAGGTCGCGACTTCGTCCAGGGCATCGGTCTTGTCGGTTTCATTCAGGTTGGGGTCAGCTTCAATCGCGGCTTTGAGCTGGGCGAGCAAGTCACGGGTCAGGGCTGTTTCTGTCTCAAGAGTTGCCTTAAATTGGGCGAGCAAGTGATTGAGGTTGAGTTCGCCATCTGAGGGAGCGGGGGGTTGGACGATCTGGTTGGCGACAGTACCGTTGATGTCACCGGAGCTGAGCGCGCCAGCACCGCTGATTTTGATGTAACCCCCATTCGTGCTGATTTGTTGGATTCGGCGAGCGTCTGCCTGCATCGTGTTGTTTTCTCTGAGAAAGGGTTGTTCGATTGCCCGCAAGCCAGTCAAAAGCTAGAGAGATAGAGCGTGTTGATGTCATATTCGGGTCAGGGTTGTCAAACTTTTTCTCTGGCTTCATGATAAAAGTATAGACTGCAACGTTCGATCGTTTCTATTCTGCTATTTTTACGCTGACTACTTTTACACTGACAAAAACTGCGAGGGTGACCGTGACCGAAGAGATTCCATCTGGCACATTAGTGGATAACCGCTATCGCATTGAGCGGGTGCTGGGACAGGGGGGCTTTGGGCGCACTTATCTGGCTGCAGATACGCGGCGGTTCGATGAGCCATGCGTCTTGAAGGAGTTCGTCCCCAGCGGCAGCGGCGAAGCGGTCATCCAGAAGTCGCGAGAGTTGTTCCAGCGGGAAGCGAAGACGCTGTATCAGCTGTCTCATCCGCAGATTCCGCGCTTCCATGCCCAGGTGGAGGAGAGGGGACGGCTGTTCCTGGTGCAGGATTATGTGCAGGGTCAGACGTATTATCAGCTGTTGCGGCAGCGTCTGCAGCAAGGTCGTCCGTTTTCAGAAGCTGAGATCCGGCGCTGGCTGCGGGAGCTGCTGCCCGTGTTGGGCTATATCCACGACCAGGACATCGTCCATCGCGATATTTCGCCGGACAATATCATGCTGCCCGATGGCGAGAGCTTGCCGGTGCTGATTGATTTTGGCGTGGTGAAACAAGCGCTGACCCAATGCTCTGTGAGTGATGGTGCCAGTCCAGCGTCATTTGTGGGCAAGGTGGGGTACGCTCCCACGGAGCAAATCCGCATGGGCAAGTGTTTCCCCAGCAGCGACCTCTATGCTTTGGGGGTGACAGCGCTGGTGCTGCTGACAGGACGAGAACCGAATCAGTTGATGGATGCTCAGACCCTGGAGTGGGGTTGGCAGTCGCAGGTGACCCTCAGCGATGCGCTGGTGCAGGTGTTGAACCGCATGCTGGCGGAGAAGCCGACAGATCGCTATCCGTCTGCGGCGGCAGTTCTGGCTGAGCTGGCGTTGCCTCCTGATACAATATCTTTTTCATCAGTGGAACCAGGGGGCAACGTTGCCAGCGAACCTGTTGCTCCATCAATCGTTGCTGCACCTGGGAGTTCTGAATCGCTTGTCGTTGAACCCATTACCGCTGAACCGATTGCCGGAACCGATCTGAGCCTGCCGGAAGCGATTGAGCCAGACTCGGAAGCGATTGAGCCAGACTCGGAAGCGATTGCCAAAACCGATCTGAGCTTGTCTGAAGCGACTGGGTCAGATCGGGTAACGGCTGTCAGATCGTCCGCTGAGCCTCAACAGCAAACTCAGCGAGCCCCGCGCATGACGATGGGTCGATCGCGCTGGTTCTGGGGAACTGTGGCGGCGGTTGCGCTGGTGGTGCTGGGTGGGGGCGTGGGGCTGGCGGTGCGGGTGCCGTATATCCCGTTTCTGTGCAAGCCGCTGGATAATTGCGCGCGCGATCGCGAATTCGCCAAACTCTACCAGCGTGCTATTGACCAGGCCAAAAGCGCCCAGTTGTTCTCTGCAAATCCTCAAAGCATTGATGACTTGGAAAGTGCCGAGACACGGTTGGAAAGCGCGATCGCGACCCTCGAAACCATTCCCAGCGATACCAAAGTGTATGCAGAAGTGCAACAAACCTTACCCAACTACCAACAGCAATTCGACGACATACAGGCGCGAATTGAACAAGAAGTCGTCGCTCAACAGCAGATCGAAAACAGCGAGGTGCTGGTTCAAACGGCAATAGAACACACCAAAACTGCGAAGTCGGCTGAAACGATTGCCTCCTATGAGACCGCAAAGACAAGTTGGAAAAAAGTATTGACGTCCTTGAAAGCCATCGATCCGACGAGCCTTGTTGCCAGTCAAGCCCAAACGAAGCTGCAAACCTATCAGCAAGAAATGACAGCGATTGAGGAGCAAATTGCCACGTTGCAAGCGGCGATCGCAGCTGAAGCAGCAGCCAGAGCCAGAGCTGAGGCTGCTGCCAGAGCTAGAGCTGAAGCAGCAGCTCGCCAAAACTCGACTCCAGGCTACTCTTCATCGGGACAGTCTCCTCCTTCAGGCAGTTCTTCGCGATCGCAGTCTGCTCCTCCTCAAGCCAGCGAGAGTCCTCCTCCTGGCCCACCACTTTGGTAAAACAAGTTTTCGCAACCCGGTCGCAGCTATCAAGGTTGCATTACTGTTGCCAGCGCCTCGTAAAATTCTTCAGTAGATCCAGGGCAATTTCCCCTTCCAGCCAGGTCAGGGCATCATTCTGGATCGAGAGATCTTTGTAGTATCTGCAAGCATCCACCAGGCTGATGGCGGTGGGATTAAGCCGTTCGTTCAGTCGTTTGCGCCAGCGACTGCTAAATCCCAACAGCGTGTCTTCTGGAATCTGGCCCTGCAACCATGCCAACGCCTGGTTGTGCGGTTCTGTCTGCTGGTAGAGTCTGCAGGCGCTGACCAGACCGAAATCTGAGGCAGCGGTAGCGGCTGTTCTGGATGGCTGTGTTGTTCTGGATGGCTGTGTCGTTCTGGATGGCTGTGTCGTTCTGGAAGGAGGTGAAGTCAGACGGGGTGGCGTCCTGCGGGATTCTTGCGGCGGCGGTGGGGAAGCGGGAGCAGGGGCAATCGCCACCTTGTCAGCAGCGACGTCTGACACATAATCTGCCAGCAGAGAGGTGCCGCTGCCGCACCGCATGGTTCCTCGCACATAGGAGGGATCGGCGGGCCGTACCCGGCTCGCTTCGTCAGCCTCGCAGAGGATGGCAATGGTTTCCGGATTGCTGCGCGTAGCACTGGCCTCCAGGAAGATAGCGCCGACGTAAGCTTTCAGGTTGTTCCGCCGGGGCAGGGCATAGTGAAAGGCTCCCCGGGTTGTCGTACGAATTTTGAAACTGTAGTCATTCGGGACTGAAAACCGCGACACCCGTTGGAGCGGGGGCAGGTAGCGGGCAAAGGAACGATTGCGCGAGCGATAGGTGGTTTGATTTTGCAGCATGGTCGCGATCGCAGCCGCCGCAGGGGATTGATCTGCCGTCGACCGGACAGCCGTCGTCGTAGATGGAGGCGAACGTCGGACACCAGGGGAAGACTTGGGCGCATTCGGTTGGTCGGACTGACGACTGGGGGGCGTAGCCGGTACAAACACATCCGATTGTTGGCGCTGTTGTTGCGGTTTTTGTGTCGAGCGATCCGGCTTCGAGCGATCCGGGATCGATGGTGGAGCCAAAGGCTGGGGAGGGGGTTGAGTGCCTCTGCTGACGACTCGATTTTGAGGTCGGGCAATCCCTAAACCGCTGTTCAATGCCATCTGGTAACCATCCTCCTGGGATGTCGCTGCGGCCAGGTCGGCGGCCCGCTGCTTGTCTTCCTGGGCACCCGCAGCGTCGCCAACCAGAGCGCGCACCTTGCTGCGGCGGCTGTAACCGAGAGGACTGTCGGGGGCCAGCTGAATGGTTCTGGCGATATCCTGGTTCGCACCAATGTAGTCGCGCAGTTGGGCGCGACTGATGCCCCGCAGTCCATAGGCATCAGCAAAGTTGCCCTGGAGCTGGATGGCCCGATCGAAATCTGCGATCGCGTTCTCGTGCTGCCCCAGTTGAGCATAGCTCGCACCCCGCAAACGATAAGCATTGGCCAGCTGAGCGCTATTACCCTGAATCGCTTTGTTGGCATTGGCGAGGGCAGCTTGAAAATCCTTTTGAGCAAACAGGGCATAGCCCAGGCCGTTGTAAGATGCAGTGGCATTAGGATTGAAGTTTAATCCCTGTTTGAAGGCTGCGATCGCGCCGCGATAGTCCCCCACCGCCAACCGCACCTCTCCCTGCTCCGCGTAGACTTCAGGAGCCAGCTCCACAAACGTGCGAATCGGAATACCCAGATTGACCCAGGCTTTCAGGACATTATCTTCTGCGCTGCCATCGGTGCGACCGTGAATGCCAATTAATTGGCCCTGCTCGTTTAGCACTGGCCCGCCGCTCATCCCCTGGCGCGTAGGGTTCGTATAGATCAACTCATAGCCATCATCCAATCGCTCCCGCGCAGAAATTTGCCCCGCAGTCATCTGGCGAATGGAGCGGTCGATGGTCTGCCCCGGTTTCGGCCAACCAGAGACATAGACATGGGTGCCCACTGTTGCCGTATCAGCATTACCCAACTCAGCGGTGCTGTACGTCGCAGAACTGGTAAAGGGCACAATAGCCAGATCCACGCCCGGTAGCGGAATAATGTTGTTGTAGGCAACCGTGTAGGATTGGCGATTGGACACAACCACTGCATACTCACCCGGAATTGCGACCACATGCTTGGCCGTCAAGACGTAATAGGTTTTGCCTTCCCGAGCCACAATGACGCCAGAACCATTCGGCTGACCATCATCAATGATGACTGTAATTTTTTCAGCAATGGTGTTGACTTGATCGGGCGTCAGCGCCACGGCCATCTGGGGTTGGATGACCGCGATCGCAGCCGAGGCAATCAGGGCCGTTGGAAATCCGTATGCAAATCTCATTCGTCAATTGCTGGCAACAAATCTGTGCCGGAAAAATACTGAGTTTTACATAATTTAGCATTATTTCTTGCGAACTCCCCACCAGAAACCCACTGGCCAACGATCGATCGAGCACAATCGATCGAACACAACGGTTTAAACAGCGTTAGCCAACACAAAAACGAATTCGATCTGAGATCCGCAGGGAAACGCCATTTAATCAATCCACTGTCGATCGAATTCCACCAGGGTTTCTAACTCAAGATTATCGCGCAGCCATGCCAATGCCGCATCTTGATTAGGCAACCCACCATAGAATTTCACCACCTCTAACAGCTGCACGGGGGTTGTTTGTACTTCCGCTTGATTGCGCCATCGTTGAGAAAAGTCCAGCAAAGTGGACGAGGGGATTTGACTTTCCAGCCAAACAAGCGCCTCCTCTTGGATAGGCGAACCGCGATATGCCTTCACCCGCTCCACCAGATCGATCGCCATTACAGTTGCCAACTCCTGCTCTCGTTGCGCCTGAGCAGGTGAAATACAGTTGGGATTAAACCCGTAAGCTTCCCGCCATTCATCTACAGTTTCGTCATCCAGTTTGATGACATCAGAATTGTTATCTTCGTAGGTCAGTCGAACGCGTGCTTCCTTACCTCGTGGAGCCTTACTGAGCAATTTGGCCACAGTCGCATCCACAGCAAATAAGTTGTGGCTCATATACCAGTAGCTGGAAACTTCTCGATCTTGTCCATTCTGGCGAACTGTATAATTGTAGGCCCGTTTAAAAGGAGTGATTTTGACATTGCTTTGAGGTGGCAATTCTACAATTCGATCGCCTACGCCAATTTCCATCAGTACTGGAGTAATGGCTTTCGGGTCGATCTTTCCCCCCGGCGGTGCATATTGGACAATCATTTCCACAAAACATCCCTCAATCTTGCTTCCCCAAAGCGAAACAAAAATCGCATTACCTGGGAAAGGAGCATGGGCTGCACCAAAGATACCAAATGGCCCCGAATGTCCAACACCGTGCCGGTCAGCCACAACTTTACCTAGCATCGTATTGACCAGACTATCTCGAATTTCAACAGCCTCCTTGTAGGGCAATCCTCTCCCTCCCCAGCGTAAAGTGCCGTTCCGAGCGCGATTGAGGTCATCTTCATGAAAAAAGTCTGGCCCTGCCACTGCCCTTCCTCGTCCCAAACCCACCAAAACTAAAAGCAAAATTGTTGCCAAACGACCCCAGCGAAATCTGTTATTAAACATCTCCAAATGCACTCCTTCAGTGAAATATCAACCCAACACAAGATTCAGATTCAACATCTGCCTGGACAAACTGGTGTTCCTCCTTGAGCCGGATCTGCCCGGTAAGATTCAGGTCGTCCTGAAGGGACGCGACCTGGAGAAGACCCGGCTGGGCGGGTTAAGACGGGTTGCTGCGGACGAGGGGCGGAACGCTCCAAAGAAACGCGTAAATTAATGCCTGCTGTCTTCGCCAGGTCAATAAATGTTTCGATGGGAATTCCCCAATTAAATCCAATTTTGTTAAATCCGGCTGCTCCTGATTCATGCAGCCCAGGCTCGCCCTCACCCTTGCCATGAATCCCAACAACCCGACCCTCTGCATCAAGAACAGGACCACCGCTCATGCCCACACGAGTGGTGTTTTCATAGACCAGTGCGTAGCCGCCTTCAAGCGGTCTGGTTGGACGCCCTGCAATAATGCCAGAGGTGAAGCGATAGAAATACTCTCGGATTCCTTGCCCTGGTTTGGGATAACCCGCCACATAGACCGGGCTACCTTCTCTGAGCTGGGCAGAGGCAGCTAATTTTGCCACCCGATAAGTCTGACTGCTAGAGAACTGAAAGACGGCAAGATCTGCACCTGGCAAACGCTTGACCGTACTGAGATCTAAAAGGTAACGCTTTTTGTCGTGGGTGACGACTTCATAATCCAAATCCTGATGCTGGATGACATGGGCAGCAGTCAATCCATAGTAAGTCTCGCGTTTTTGAGCGATAATAATGCCCGATCCTGGATAGAGACTGTCGATCGAAACCGTAAATTCCTTAGCAATATCGCTAATTTCATCCGTACTGAGCGCCATTGCAACCTGCGGCTGTAGCAGCACAATCGTTGTTGCTGCACCCAGCAAAACACCAGGGATGTTGCCAGCAAAATTCTTCATCTTTGCCTCTCAACACAATCGACCTCTATTTAGGTCTCAGATCGAGAAGCCCATTTTTATGCAGGAAGCCGAATATCTTTACATAACTTCATAATAAAAACAAAACGCAACCTTCCCAAACAGATGATTGCGCTTCCTTTCTGAATTGGTAGACTCGATTGCTCGCTCAGCTTTACCCGTCCGGTAAGTTGCGAGGGTCCCGTTACGAATATCAGCTTCTAATCGAGCAATTACCTCATCCAGTTGCAAGGTCACCGTATCTAACTGGCGGCAAACCCGACGCATGTTCGCGACGCTTCGCGCTCTTGCGTTTGCTGATGGAATGTTAGCTTGCCTGCTCGATTGGGTTGGGGAGTTTTGCCATTGCGTCATAGCTGCAGAGGATAACCACTTCTCAGGATACTATGTGTCTAACGTTCTGGCGATCGAGCGAATTTTCAGAGATCCAGGAGCCGCTTTTTTGCGGTCTGAAATTCATCATCAGTCAGAATACCGCTTTGTTTCAGCTGAGCTAAACGTTCTAAATGCCCCAGCACTTTATCTCCGCTCGCAGTCCTACTTGAAGCAGAAGCGAGCATCTTTTCTTCAGGTTCAGGCGTTGCTGCAGTCGCTACGCTGTCATCTCGTTTGAGCTGATAGGTTTCGATAAAGTGCAAGACAATACGAGCTTCGTAATGATATCTCATGCTATCTCTACCGTCCAGGTTTTCTAATTCCTCCAGATAGCTTACAAGCTGTAAGAAAAGTTCCTGTTTCTGTGCATCTGTTTCAGCACCTGTCAATTTTTGAATGACTTGCTGTTGGATTTCTTCCCAATCGGATCGAAGTGATGGAATGGCCAAAACTTGAGGAACTTCGTCCCAATTGGATGCGATATCAACTTTTTCCTCACCATCAGCGGTCTTGCGAATGTAGAAAACAGCTCTTTCCTGGGAATTTTGTCGTTCCTCCCACCGTAAGATTTGAAGCGCTTTTGCCGGGATGGAAAATGCAAAAATAGCTGGATCTTCAGGGAAAATATCCCAAAATAGAAGAAAGTCTTTGGTGATATGAAGTGGAATGATCGTATCCCTGGTTTCACCACGGGAATGTGCTCGCTTTGCGGCTATATATTCTCCTTTCCAGTCCTGGTACAGTCGCCGAAGTTTTTGCATCTCTGAAATCGTTCGCAAAGAAAAACCACCCAACTCCTGCAAAAAAATAATCCGATGTCGATCGCGATTTCCCAGGGGCGCAATAGCATCGCTCTTATAAAACTCCTGTAATTTAGGCATCAGTCTTCGTGCTGCAAGATTGGCTGTATCGCGACCACCAACAATGGCAACTGTAGTATTGAGGGCCGGAGTAAAACCTGCATCCTCTCCCGATAGAGTCGTTCGAGAAAGTAAGAGCGAGGGTTTAGATTTATAGTAGGTAGTGCGAATATTGGATAGAATTTCATCATCATTCCAGCGTTTTAAAAGCCGATTGCAGACAACCAACTCTTGCTGGATCGGATCTCTTGCGACAGTTTGCTCAACAACATCCTTCGCCTGGTTGAAGATCGCTTCTTGCACGTCCTCATATTGGACATCTGGTATTTCTGCCAAATCGAGCAGGCGCATCAATTTATCTATAGTGGAATCTTCTTGCCAAAGTACGCTAGTCTGCTGCAGCACTGCTTTGGATAGGGTACTAGCAATTCCATTCATGCCAATCTCATAGGGTGTTTCTTTGTTTTCCCACTGCTCAATCAAAGCTTGATAGAGCTTGTTTAGTTCTGGTTGGGTGTAGTCAAGTTGAATGCCGTTGATTTCCAGCTCGTTGACGATGTTTATTTGTCGAGCGCTTTCGGCCTCAAAGAAATCGCACATCTGGGTCAGCTTCTGAATCAAACGGTTGCAGCGGCGTTCTAACAGATTCAGGTGTTCCTGCAAGCGTACAATAACCTTTACACCCGCAGTACGCACTTCATACTCAATAGTTGCAAGCAGAAATCTTTCCAAACTTTTGAGCGCATGATCGCAATACTCTTCCATCTTGGCTTGTTTGGTCACCCCAAAGCGATCTTTGGACTCGCTAATGGATTGCAAAATCGACTCGTAGTGTCGTCGCTGCTCGATCTTGATGGGTTCCCAAACACGACCTTGATCTCTCTGAAATTTTTCTGCAGCCTCATCAAGAATAAAGCGAACAGCTTGAATGAACGCCTTGGCAAACGTTGGCCCTCGATCGCGATCTTCCAGCATTCGATAGACTTCTCCCTCCAGGGCTTTTAGACTTTGAGCAATCAGGCGATTGCGATTAAGAGAAATATCCTGAAGATAGTCTCCCTGTAAAACTTCGTGGGGACTGCGATCTCCAAAACGATCGTCGAGATAGGCACTGACCTTGGGCTTGAGATACCCCTCTACAAAATGCAGAATCTTACCTTGTTCTCCTCCTCTCACATTCAACCCTTGCTGAGTACATTGCAGCAGATTATCTTGGGAAATTTCGTCGTAAATGCTATTAATCCATTCAGCAATTACGGTAGCGTAAGGGCGATCGTTGTCACCAGAAAGGTCAGACAGCAGATCTGTGTCTCTCAGTCTCAGTCGTTTCAGGATTTTGGCGTCAACAAACTCCTGCATTTGCTGGGGCAAGATGGCTGATTCATTGAGCCACCAGCCGCATAAATCTTTTGACAGTTGATTGGTCAGATAAGCCCGGACTTGAGCAATGGGAATTTCGATGGTGGAGAGGCCAAAGCTCATAAAGTTTTTGGGATAACTGCGACCGCCCGGATCGGCCTGGGCCCAGGCTCCTTTGAGGTTGTCGCGGATGGAGCGTTTATGGGGAGCAAAGTCGGAGGTCAGGTCGAGGAAGATATTCTGGGCGATCGTTTCTCGGATCTGATCCAGTTTGAAGTCGCTTTCGCCGTTTTGGGTCCCCACCAGGTAGGTGAAGTCGAAGGGCGGTCGGCGACTGCGCACTTCGTCAATCAGGCCGCTGCTAAATTGGGAGACGTATTCGGTGCGGTAGTCAGAAAAGTAGCTCAACTCCATCATGGCAGCGTAGCCGTTGGTCAGGACGCGATCGCCAACGCTGATGCCCGCAAAAGCGGTGGGCATCGGCACGATGGCGATTACTGTGGGACTGCCTTCGGATTGCAGCCATTTGCGGACGCAGTAGCCCATGTCAATCAGCATGCCGCTGCCGGTGCCACCCGAGAGGGAAGCCACAACAAAAACATTGATCTGAGTTGTCAGAACTTTAATGCCATAGCGATCGAGCATGAAATCTTTATGGCCCTTGGTACGCTTGACAGCGTCTAAAAACTTTTTCTGAATCCCATGATAGTTGCAAAAAAACGCAAACCGACCTGCAGCCCGAATCTGTCCAGCGCCTGCTTCCAGAGAAACAATGTTGCGTTTGAGTTCATTGGGCAACCAGGAGCGAATCCAGGGGAAATTTTCTATCTTGGTGACGATATCTTGCACCTCTTCTCCACCGACGCGGGCCCAATATTTCTCACGTTCTCTGAGTGGCGGACCGGCTGCTGCTGGGTTAGTAACTTTGTAATCTTTGTCAGTATCAACGACTAAAAAGCTAACGATGGGAAAGTTCGTCAGACTACCATAGGTTTCTGCAACCAAACGACGGACTCTTGAAAGGACTTCTGTACCGGTACCCCCAACACCGACGACAACTGTCGGAACCATGCTTTGTTCTTCTACTACAGCCATGAAATCTTGGTCCCTTTACACGCTAAACAGCAGGCGAATTGCAATTGCGGGCGTTGCCATAGTCCAGAAAAAAGCATTCCCCAATGCCAGTTTGCCTGAGAGCGACCAGGATAACTTCATAAAACCCCGAAGTAACCAACGATCGAGTGGCAGAATCATCCCCCACATCAAAGTTATCCAGGCTCCCCCCAAACAAAAGACGATCCATTTTGTTTTGTCGGCAAAATCTAATGGTAAGAGAAAAACGACTAAAGTTCCTGTCAGGTAAACGATGAAGCCTAACATAGGAAGTTGGAATAATGAATATGACCAGAGCGGACGACGATAGCGCAAATTAGACTTGTATTTCCCAAGTGCAATTGATGAACGATCGAGTTTTGATTGTCTGACAACAGCAGTTTTTGCGAGGCCGCAAACGACACAAGCAACGCCATAATTTTTATAAGGTTCGTGACTGTTGGGTTCATCTGAATCGTGTTTGCGATTTTTTGGAATGCCGTTACAGATCCATGCTTGCTCTTCCCAATTTTTTGTTTGTTTAAGATCTTCTTCGACGGCTCGATCGGCTTTTTGACTGGTCTTTAGAAATTCCAATTCCTCAGCATTGAGGATTTTGTTTTCTGTCCAGCGTAAGGCTGTTTGCAATGCTTCACCGCTGAGTAAGACCGATCGATCTTGATGGCCTGATTCTAGCCAGACCCATAGATCCCACATTTCGCAGGTAGGGTGTTCGCTGAATAGTATTTTTGATAAATGAATAATTCTAACCTTGACATCCAAGTCCAAGATATCGATCACCTGGGTATCGTAGCAGGCATTGTGGATGAAATCGGCCTGGTGGAGGA
>Ga0207422_1002448_pt1 | contig 24408 bp, 26 predicted proteins | sample MarCyaLeptolynsp_FD_187757 | JGI IMG/M metagenome (GOLD analysis project Ga0207422, IMG submission 187757) | Marine cyanobacterial communities from Panama - species 1 Leptolyngbya sp. (SPAdes) | ecosystem: Environmental > Aquatic > Marine > Unclassified | place: Panama: Panama City | collected... | reverse complement strand
GATTCGTTCCCATTGCTCATCTCGCAAGGCCTAGCGGCGCGTCATTTTATCCTTTGAGGTTTTTTCTTCAATTTCTTGAGACTCTTGACTATAAGCTTAGACCCCTTCTATTTGATGACACGCCCTAAAATTGAGGCAATGGCTTTGCAAGGTTTGGAGTTCGTCCATTGGCAACAAGGCAACTTAGAACAAGCTTCAGAAGCCTATCAACAAGCACTGACGATTTCCCAAAAGATCGGCGATCGCTCTGGGCAAGGAATTGCCCTCAACGGTTTGGGAACGGTGCATCGCGATGAAGGACGCTATTCCCAAGCCATCGATCGCTACCAGCAAGCCTTGAAAATTCGTACGGAGACGCGCGATCGCGCTGGCGAAGGTCACACCCTCAAGAACTTAGGCATTATCTACAACCGCCTCGGACAGTACCCCCAAGCCGAACAACAGCTTTCTGCTGCCCTCGAACGCCTGGAACCCCTACGCGACGGACTCCTCACCTCCAGCGAAATTCTCGACCTCAACCTCAACGCCGCTCTTGTAGTTCTCAGTGCTTGCGATACTGGTAGGGGGAAGATTACCAGCGATGGCGTGATTGGTCTGTCCCGTTCCTTCATCAGTGCGGGAACGCCGAGTATTATGGTTTCCCTCTGGGCGGTTCCCGATGCGCCGACTGCAGCATTGATGGTGGAGTTTTACCAACAGTGGCAAACGACGGGGAATAAGGCAAAAGCATTGCGTCTTGCGATGTTGAAGATGATCGAAGAAAGCGAGGAGCCTGAGGTTTTGGCGGCGTTTACCTTGATGGGCGAGACGGATTAGTTAAAGCATCAGTAAGGGCGAGGTTACCTCGCCCTTACTTCTCGACTCCCCAGTAGAACTTAAGATTTGAGAAATAACCGCGTTAGATTTCGGCAAGATCTTCGCTAAAATCGACTACGGTATTCAACAGTCATAACGTTTTATAAACCCATGAAGTGTTGGCAACGACTCGTTTTATTGATGTGCGTAGCGATTCTCTTGAGCTTTCCCCTACCAGCTCGTGCGGCGAGTTCGGCAGCCGTCCGCTCCTTTGATGATGTGAAGGTAACCGGCAAGGATTTTGCTGGCAAAAATTTACAAGAGGCTGAGTTTGCTCGCACCGATCTGCAGGACGCAGATTTCCGTCAGGCCGATTTGCGCGGCGCAGTGTTTAATAGCGTTAATCTCAAGGCCTCTCATTGGCAGGGAGCCGATTTTACGAACGGGATTGCCTACGCTTCTAATTTCGCTAAGGCAGATTTAAAAGATGCCCTTTTTGTCGAAGCGATGCTGCTCGGCTCGACCTTTGATAAGGTTGACGTAACGGGGACGGATTTTAGTTTGGCGGTTTTAGATCGATTTGAGCTGAAAAGGCTGTGCGAGATCGCCTCTGGAACCAACTCCGTCACGGGTGCAGACACTCGCGAATCTCTCGGCTGCGACTAGTTTTCGCCTCCGACCTTCTCTTTGAAACGGGTTTCCTCCTCATGACATCCCTTTTTCCTCACCGCTTGTTTCAGTGGCTCGCGATCGCTGCGGCGATCGCGCTTTTCTGTTGTCCCCCTCCCGCCTTCGCTCAAGCCAGCAAATACTACGATCCGCCGACCACCTATAGCGGCGCGCAACTCGTGGGGAAAGACTTTTCCCATCGCACATTTCACGCCGCCGAGTTTTCTAATGCCAACTTACATCGCGCCAACTTCAGTAATTCCGATCTGCGAGGATCGATTTTCAGCACCTCCCTGATGACAGAAGCGAATTTGCAGGGAGCTGATTTAAGTTACGGAATGGCAGATCAAGTAGACTTTACCGGAGCAAACTTGAGCGATGCCATTTTTCAAGAAACCATTCTCTTCGTGTCTCGATTTGACGACGTTGAGATTGCCGGAGCTGATTTCACCGATGCCCTTCTTGATGGAGAGCAAGTCAGGCAATTGTGCGCGATCGCGACAGGAATCAACTCTAAAACCCGGATTTCCACGCGCACATCCCTCGGCTGTCAATGACCCATACTTGACAGTGGAGCAAGGCAAAAAGGTTGGGAAAACATCTGGGTCGCTAAGGTTGATTTCAGCTCGGAAGGTAAAAACACCCCAGTCCATTCAAATTCCCTTGCGTTTAGCAATTATTGAAAATTGGCCGGACAGGAAAAACCAGGGCCAATATACCGAGAAGAGACCCAGCGATTTTCGCCCCTCGCAACAGACCGAATCGAATCATCCAACTCGCCAAACTTGGAAATTCGCAACCAATGCCATGCCGGATCGTTCATTGGAATGTTGTTGCGTTCCTCAACTCGAACCATGCGATCTTTGGCGATTTGATCAACCGCAGCATAACTCGTTCCCGGCCCCAAACGAATGTTCAAAGGACTGCGTTGGGTAATGACGCGGGCGCAATATTCAGCAATTAATAATTGCTCTTGATTATCGGTTAAGGTCGTCTCAGAAGGCAGTCCAGTTGCAGCAAGTGCGGTCGAACCCCCACTAAACGCGATCGAAGACAGGACGGAAAACAGTGCCAAGGAATCCTTGATAGACTTCATTTTCTTTTTCTTCTGCCAACAATTTAAGTGAAATTTGTAGCAATCTAAATGAGCTGCAAGCATCGAACTTGAGGTTCAATTACCTAAACTGCATAAGAGCAATATTTACTTTCAGAAAAATTTAAGCGAGCTCAACCCTAGACACACCAGCCGCACCCCGTTCGTTTGTTCTCGATCCTTGAACGTTCGGTCAAATTGCCACTCACCGATATTAAGCCAAAATTCAAGCTCAAAAATACGGCAATCGCTCTTTTTTTGCGTAGAGCCGATCCCTATTTCTTTACCATCCACCGCTAAGAACGGCGAGAAGTTGAGTTCAAATTAGTTCCAAAATCGGAGACAATACGATTAAAGTTGCGATGGCTGCGTCGATTTGACAGAACGCTCGCCGCTCCAGCTTGTAGGCGCTAAGATAGATTTAGAAGATCGCACTTCAAGCGACTACGTGGCTTCCTCCTAAACCAATGGCATCTACCGAATTAGAAATCAGCGGAATCAAGACATCCCTGCTGAGTTCAAATACAAATTCACTCTCTATGAGTCTTTGCATTAATCCCCACTGCTCTCACCCCAACCATCCAGGAAATGCCCAATACCGTTCTTGTCAAAGTTGTAACTCGGAATTACTCTTACAGGGACGTTATAAAGTCATTCGCTTGCTCAGTGATAATACGGGGTTTGGCACAATTTACGAAGCAACAGACGGCCGCGAGACTAAAATTCTCAAAATTTTGAAGATTGACGATCCAAAAGCAATTGAGCTGTTTCAGCAAGAAGCTCAAGTTTTAAGTCAACTGAATCATCCCGGAATTCCAAAAATCGATACATACTTTATTTGGAAACCTGACAATTTTCCGAAGCCATTACATTGTTTGGTGATGGAAAAGATTCAGGGTCAAAATTTACAAAAGTGGATGCAAAATCGCCCGCCCATTAACTTCGAGCAAGCCCTAGACTGGCTGAAGCAATTGGTCAAAATATTAGATTGCGTTCATGTTAAGAATTATTTTCATCGAGATATTAAACCCGCTAATATTATGCGCCGTCCGAATGGCAAATTAGTCTTGATCGACTTTGGAACGGCGAGAGAAGTGACTCACACCTATTTAGCGAAAATGGGGAGTGGCTCTGGCGTGACGAGTATTGCCTCTGCGGGTTATACGCCGATCGAACAAAATAATGGTAAAGCCGTTCCCGAATCAGACTTTTATGCGCTGGGACGGACTTTTGTCTATTTGCTCTCTGGCAAAAATCCAACGGCATTTGACGAAAATCCACGTACGGGAGAGTTGCTCTGGCGAGATAGCGTTCCAAATCTTCCCCAGGCGTTTGGAGATCTCATCGATAAAATGATGGCCCCCTTCCCGGGTAATCGGCCCTCCAATACCCAGATCATTCTCGATCGCCTGGCCGCGATTGAGGGCGATCGCTCGGCTCAACCCACAGCCAACTCGCAGCAGAGCGGAGTGCAAGTGGCCGCGACCGTGCCTCTGTTTGTCCAACGCCTCAAACCACAAACGCAACTGGCTCCGGTCGAAACTGGCGAGGAAATCGCGCTCGATCGTCCCGTAGAATTCGAGGCAACAGAGGACGAGGAACCGAGAACATTCGCGACCCTTTTCCGCCACATTAACCTTCTCCCCACTCAATGGTTTGCGAGGGGGGCAATGGCGTTAGTCGTCGTCACCGGAGGCGCGATCGGATATCTCGCCATTCCTCAGTTCTTTCAGGGCACATTCATTCCCCTAGAAGCTGGAATTCCAGAGTTTTCGCCTCCCCTTCCGGAAGAATCGCAACCCCTGCCACTTCCAGTGATTGATGCGCCAACTCCCGCTCCCGAACCGACCTCAATTGCGGTAGCGCTCCAAAGTCAGGACAAGGGAGTGACCCTCGAAGTCGTTTCAGTCCGCGAGGAGGGCGACTTATTAGTTCTTGATGTTAATCTCAGAAACCAGGGCAGTCAGACGGTGAAATTTCTCTACAGTTTTTTGGAGTTGAGCGATAATAGCGGTCAAACTCTCGTTCCGAGTGTCGAAGGGTTGCCGGAGGACTTACCCCCGGATGGCCGTACTTTCTCCGGTAAGTTGGAAATCCCCAGAGGAATGTTTGTCCAATCTCGGTCGGTCTCCTTGAAGCTTGCCGAGCCAGATGGAAAGATTAACTTGGAAATTCCCGAAATTCCGATTGTGATGCCCAACCCCATTAACGAGCCGCTCGAACATACGATTGTCGATCCGCTGCAACAACCTTTCGAGTAATGCGAGTGGACAGCGATCGCATCCCACTGAATAGATGACATCTCTTTTTGCCTTGACAGAATTTGAATAATCAGAGACATAGGATGTCAAACCAAACTTTCTAAAGCCGCCGCAACCACGCGACTGTCTTCGTCTTGACGCAGTTGAATCAAGGCTTCTCTCGCTTCAGAATCGTCAAATTGACGCAAAACCCTTGCAACACACTGCCGGGTTCGCCAAAATTTCGCTCCAGTTAAGCTCAAAACTTTTTGCAAGGCAGCTTGCTGCTGTGGCGTTCCGACAAATACGGCTAATCCATACAAAGAGGCTTCTTGCACCGTTTGATCTTCCCCTTCTAACCCGCAAATACACACTTCAAATAATTCCCCCGGACAGTCCAATTCCATCAAAGCGGCCAAAATACTGCGGCGGACTAGCCAGTGATCGTCTTGCAAAAAAACCTGGACTAAGTGGGATGCAGCCACTTGACCGAAGAGAGAGAGGGAATTCGAGGCTTCTGCGCGCACGTTGGGGTCGCGGTCGAGTTTAACCATTTCGAGCAAAGCGGCGAAGGAATCTGCGGTCTGCTTTCGGCCGAGTCCCATGGCGACAAAGGAGCGAGCCAAAAACTCTTTGTCGTGGATTCGACTTAACAGAAGGGGGACAGAAACGTCGGCATCGTAGTCTTTGAGAGCGGTCAGTGCTTTGAGTCTGCGGTCGAGTTCTGTGCTATTTAAATTGGTTTCAATCTCGTTAATTTCCATAAGAGCGTTGAGATTAAGAGTTTATTTACCTTGCGTTACTTTCTTTACTTTACTTTACAAAGCTAGTAAGAGGTAACTGCTTTTGGGATGATAGTTGACTAGACTGGGGCAACAAGCTTAATTGAGTAAGTGTTTTGCTCGATCGGCACCTCAGCACTTGTTATCCCGGCATCCATTGAATTCGCGATCGCGCTCTATAGATATGTCTGAAACTCAAGCGAACCCACCTGTCTCCCTAGAAGAAATTGAATCCATTATTGTCGAACTGGAGCAATATCGAGAACGATTGGTCAATGACGCACTCCAGATGGCGAAAAAAGCCAAGTTATCCAAAAAAGTCGCGATGGCCCATTTGCAGGGGAACCCAGAGATTATCAAAATTGACGCGGCGCTTGAGAAACTTCGCCCTCAAGTTGAAGCGATGCGATCGCCTTCTGCGAATTAGGAGACAAAAGAGCATTTTTACAGCCTGAATTGGCGAATCCCTAGCAAATTATGACCTCCCAACTCAGTGAGAGAGCCAAACAGTTAATCCCCAAAGCTCGCATTGTCAGCTTTGAAGACTGGAAGCAATTTCAACCCAGTGAGATGATTGCTATTTTCCAAGCCGCCGATGATGAAGGACGGTATCTGAGCGATCGCGATCTCGAGCAAATTCAATCTCTCTCCAGAACAGAACTTGAATTGCTGGATACTGCTAGGTTGCTGCGCGATCGCGCTAGCGACATTGTTGCCGAAGCGAGGGGGAAAGTTCTGACACAATTCCCCGGAATTGTCGATCCGGGAGGCGATCTCTATCCCCCCATTCGGGCCGAATCTTGCTGGCGAGACTTCTGGCACTTTCTTCGTTGCATCACCTATGGGATCGCAGGTCAAAATTGCCAATTTACCAGCGAGGAAGGCCTGGGCAATATGCAACTGCTTTACCAAGAATTGCGAGTTCCTTTAGACGCAATGGTTTGCGGTCTGGAAAACTTGAAAATTGCCAGTTGCCAGCGACTCAACACCTCAGATGGGATCTCTCCCTACTTCGAGCATTTAACCGACCACCTTAGACAATTTTAATAGATGGATTCGCCTGCAACGACCCGAATGTTACTTTCCCACAACTTCAATATCTCCGAAGAAGTTGTCCCCAAGCTGAGTCGAGAGGAATTTGTCGAAACCTTCCAAGCGGGATTTGCCTCACAAACTCATATTTCCTGCGGCCCGATCGACCATCCCCATTGGATCGTCGAAGTTGTTTTTCCCACCGACAAATCCTCGCCAGCACAAGTCGGGGAAGCGATCGCACGCATTCTGGCGCAAAAGCGACAATCTCAGTCCTCCACCCTACCGCAAATCTTAATTCTGGGCGGGATTAAAACCACTCCAGCCCAAAGTAGCTCTCCCACCGCACTGCAAGCCGGAGAATGGGGAGTTGATGTGGTCGAAACCGCTTCCGCACCGGCATTTTTGACGCAAATTGGCTGGGAGGGCGCGATCTCGAGCAAATCGGCAGAGAGTATCTTTAAAATAGAACTCAACCCCTCGCAAAAACGGCAAAACTAAAAGATGGAAACCTCTGAATTTCAACAATTCTTTGATTGCTGCGTTGGCAATTGGGTCACAGAGCGAACTTATCACTATCTCAGCCAACAAGAAGTTGAGCGATCGCGCACGGAATTTCAAGTTCGCCCTCTCGCCACCCCTCAAAAAGCGAAAGTCCTCTCCGACAACCAATATTCATCTCCTGGCAACTTAGAACCCCTCCCCGGCTACAGTCTGAGCTTCCACACCATCTCCGAGAAAGGCGAAGAAGTTTCTCAAAGCCTCAATCTTCTCTTCGTCCCTACCCAAGAAACCGCCCTCGGACTAGAAGGAGATTATCTTCGCGATCGCGCTTACGAAGAAGCCAAACCGATTGTCTCCCATTTCCGCTTCCATCCCAGCACGCGAGAGCTATTGATGACAACCAACTACACCCGCGTCGTCTCAGTAGACTCCATCACCTTAATTAATCCCAACCTTCGCATTCGCAAAATCCTCAACTATCTCCGCCCCCCTCAAGGACAACCTCTCGAACAAGTTGTTCTCGTCGGTTTCGGCGTTGAACAAAAGACCGAGCATCCCTAGCCATTTGCACAAGTTAAGCCTTCAGCCGACTACTACGTTACAAGCGAGCTACAAGGATTGGCTTTCAGCTTTTGAATCAAAGAAGTCAGCTTTTCCTCACTCCAAGCTTGTGTCAGCGAGCTAAACCCGTCAAACCTTCAACCCATAAGCTTTTGAGCTAGCCGTTCTCTTGACCAATAAAGTTTACAAATCTTGATGATAACCGCTCTGACGACATTGTATAAATAGAGAAGTTTGTGCAGGATTTGTGCAGGTGTTCGGACACCTAAAACATTCAAAATCATACAAGTGGGCAAGCTTTAGGAAATCAGACCGATAATTCTTAAAGCGAACCCCTGCCTTGCGTTTTTATCCCCCTTGTAAAATTCTGCAAAGAATTTTTGAGAGAATATCTCTCAAAACATTTCCTTGCTGCTAATGACTTTAGGAGATTTTTTTAATGGTTTTTGGACCAGCGTCACAACTAGGGGTCGCTCTGTTTGAAGAAACAGACCCCATTGAGTGGGTTCCAGGGCGCTCCGACGAAGAAGCCGAAAGCATTATTCGCGCTGTTTATCGGCAAGTCCTTGGCAATGCCTACGTTATGGAAAGCGAGAGAGCAGCTATTCCCGAATCCCAGTTTAAGCGCGGCGAACTCAGCGTCCGCGAATTTGTGCGTGCAGTCGGAAAATCTGATGTGTACCGCTCTCGCTTCTTCGATAGCTGTCCTCGCTACCGCTCGATCGAGTTGAACTTCAAGCACTTCCTCGGCCGCGCTCCTGACGGACTTGAAGAGATGCGCGCTCACAGCACCATTCTCGATACTCAGGGGTTTGAAGCCGACATCGATTCCTATCTCGACAGCGACGAGTATCAGAACGCCTACGGAGAAGATTTCGTCCCTTACCTGAGAGGGTATAAGACAGGATCTGGCAGGAATATGGTCGGCTTTACTCATATTTTTGCCCTGCAACGCGGTGCTTCCAGCAGCGATTTGAAAGGCAGCTTGTCTGGGAAGAGTCCTGTCCTGAATCAGTATGCAATCCAGGAAACGCCTCTGGCTGTCATCCCCCCATCGGGCGGTACAAGCGGCGACGGCTGGTCGTTCCAAGACTCAACTGCTGCTTCCCGGACTCGTCATGGTTCTGGTGCTGGCGACCAAGGAAAAGTTTTCCGCGTGGAAGTCACCGGCTACCGTTCTCCCGGTGCAGTCAATCGCATTTCCCGATTCCGTCGTAGCAACCAAGTTTTCCTCGTACCGTTTAATAAACTCTCAGAGGAGTACAAACGGATTCACCGACAAGGCGGTCAGATTGCAAGCATCACGCCGGTTAATTAAAGAGGATGGAAGGCGTTGTTAATTGAGCGACCCGCCATATTCGGTTGGAAAATTCTTGCGAAATCGACCAGTTAACTGATCCTTCCGTCCATTGTTACAAATGTTGGTTAAATCAATTTTAGGAGAGTGTCAATGAGTACAGTTTTGGGCGGGCCAATTGAAGTTTGGCCGACCAGCACCCCTGGCGAGAAAGCCGCCGCAATTCGGGCGGTTTACAAGCAAGTTTTGGGGAATCCTCACGTCATGGAAAGCGAACGCTTAGCGAGCGCGGAATCTCAGTTTTGTGAAGGTCGGCTGAGCGTTCGTGAATTCGTTCGGGCGGTTGCCAAATCAGCGTTCTATCGCGCTCGATATTTTGAATCCTGCGCGCCCTACCGCTTCGTTGAGTTAAACTTCAAGCATTTGCTCGGACGCGCTCCGAAAGATCAAGCAGAGCTTTCAGAGCATATTTGTCGCTGCGTTGGAGAAGGGTATGACGCTGAAATCGATTCTTATATCGATAGCGACGAATACCAGGCGCAGTTTGGAGAGGAGACCGTTCCTTTCTACCAAGGGGCCAAAACTCAAGCAGGCCAGAGCCAAGTTGTCTACAATCGCACCCTTTCCCTAGACAGAGGGCCGGCAGAAGTGGACAGCGCAGCCAAAGGTTCTCGCTTGGTGGATGCGATCGCGGCCAACGCCACCAGCACCATTGCCCCCACGCAAAAAGGCGGACGCTTGGGTGCGTACAAAGATGCCACAGAAAAAACCTTCAAAATCTTGGTTAAAGGCTCTAAGTTTGACAGCCCTCGCCGTCGCAGCACCACTGAGTACCTGGTCTCCGGCAGCAACATGACTCCCCAGATTCAGCGGATCAATCGCAGCGGCGGTACGATCGTCAGCATCACCGAAGTTGCCTAAGCTCCAGATAAATCTCAACGTCATTTGTCTGCGAATAAACTACTAATAACAAACGTCAATAGGAGGAAGATCCATGTCACTCTGGGTATCGGATACCGACCCCGTCGAATTGCGGCCGGGTGCGACTGAAGACGATGTGCAAGTCGTCGTTCGGGCAGTTTACAAGCAAGTTTTGGGCAATGCTCACTTGCTAGAGAGCGATCGCCTCTCTAGCTTAGAATCGCTACTTCGCAATGGCGATATCACCGTGCGCGATTTCGTCGGAGCCGTTGCCAAATCTGAGTTGTACCAGTCCCTCTTTTTCAACTCAGCCTCTCAATACCGCTTTATCGAACTCAACTGCAAGCATCTCCTCGGTCGCGCGCCTCTCGATCAAGCAGAAATTTCTCAGCACGTTCAAACCTATAACGCTGCTGGGTACGATGCCGAGATCGATTCCTATATCGATAGCGAAGAATATCAGGCAAATTTCGGTGAAAACACCGTTCCTTACCCCCGCACCAACACCACGGAAGCCGGAGTTAAGAATGTCACCTTCAACCGCACCTTTGCTCTGATGCGCGGCGAAGCCACCAGCGACAGCAGCAATGCGGCTGCGCTCATTACCGATCTCGCCTCGAATGCGGGAACTAAAATTGCAACTCCGGCTAAAGGTAGCGGAACTCCAGCGAGTACCAGCAAGCGCTTCCGGATTGTTGTTGCCAAAGGCGGTTTGACCCCTCGGTATAAGCGGAGTAATCTGACTTATGAAGTGGGTTACGCTCAAATGTCTCGGAAAATTCAGAACATCCAAAAAGCAGGCGGTAAGATTCTCAGCATTACTCAGGTCGCTTAATTAAGTTGCGATCGGAATGCGAAATCGTTCTCGTTGTTAGTTTTTGGTCATTGGCTGTTATCCATAAACTGTCAATGGCTGAAAACTAACGTTGTGTTTGTTATTATCTGTATCGAATTCAAACGTTTAATCGAAGCCTTTTCAAATTCATCCCTTAGGTTGCGAGAGCCAAGCGGTAAACAGTCAAGCTCCCAAGCGCAACCTCTGGAGTCAGGTATTGGTTTTTAACAAAGGTTGACTGGAAATCGCGATCGCAAACCGCTATGGTCGAACAAGCAATTGTTTGTTCTTGCCGATTGAAAAGATGAAATTATGGATATTACTGAATTTGTAGAACGTTCAATTGGACGTTGGCGATCGCAGCGTAGCGCCCACCATCTCGCTTTTGCCCATTTTGAAGAGGTCATCTCCACGATTGATATTGTCGCGCTCGATCGCGAATCTCCCGATGTCATTGCCTTGTGTAAAGCCTACGGCATCGATCCCCTCTCAACCACTCATCCCTTTCGCATGAGTTGGCAAGGAGAGTCAGATTGGGATGATGAGGACGATGGGGAGCTGTCGGGAAGTACGGTGTTAGTCCCCGTCCCCGACCCCGACGACCGCTCTCGAGGTAAATTGCTGCGCGATCGCGGTTATGCAGAAACAGTCGCAGCAGCGGCGACCTACCGCCTAACTGACGACGGAACCTTTATCCTGTTAAGCAGTTACGACCGTGCTGCGGCTGAGGAAAAAATTTGGTTTGCCACGCCTAATTTGCGATTCCGCGTGTCCTCGATTAAAACCAGCGATGGGAAGGGAGTTGTCACCGCTTCTTTTGCTTCAGAAATTCGCTCTCTATCAGCTTAAATCGACGTTTAGTTTGTCTTTGATAAATCACTTATATTGAGAATTGACAAGAACTCATTTACCGCGATAAATCAGGTTAGTCGATGAGAGAAGCGCAAGACGGAAACTTACAAATTGCTCTTGCTCAGTGGATGGCAGGAGACTTTAGCAATCACAAACAAGCATCAGAAAACTTAAAAGATTACGCTCATATCCGGGTTTTTTTTCGCCCCTTACCCTTTGACTTTTTTCAGGGCATTGGTTTCTATTCCGAGCAAGTTTACGACTACGATCTTTGGCAACCCTATCGCCAAGGGATTCATCGATTTATCGATCTCGGCGATCGCATTTATATCGAAAACTACAGCCTCAAAGACAGCTTACTTTACGCTGGAGCCGGCCACAATCGAGACATTTTACAAACCATTCCTAGAGACTGCATTGAACGGCGCGATCGCTGTTCGATGGTCTTTGTGCGCGACGAAGCGCTTTGGCGTGGAAGCGTTGAACCTGGAAATCAATGCCTCATTCAACGAAATGGCCGCCAGACTTATTTAGTCAGTGAAGTTGAGCTAACTGAGGCAACTTGGGTAAGTTGGGATCGAGGGATGGATATCAATACTCACGAACAAGTGTGGGGATCGGCGGTCGGGCCGCTGCGATTTGAAAAAATGGAAAGCTTTGCGAGTGAAGTTCCAACACTTTAGTTAGGCTTTCAAATATCACAATGGACTCAAAAGTAAGTTTCCCTTTCCCTTTGGCTCAAGACTTTTTGTTCAACAACTTCATTCTCGGAAATTAATAATGCAGACTGCAGCGCTCAAGCAAATTATGCTGCCACCCAAAGCTCGGAAGAAAATGCAAACCTGGATTCGCAGCCGACATGTTATTTGTGTCGGAAATTTTTTCGTGTTGGAAACGGTTGAGTACTCCACCGTCGATCGGTTTGCAGAATGCGTCGAAAGTTTAGGAGGAACGCTCATTTGCGTTGAACCTGTTAAGAAAGTTTGGATTGGCAACCACCGCCAAGTCATCCTCTACCAAGCAAAAGCCAGCTTGCACACTCCCCATCACGATCTCAAACAATACTGGATTAAGTATGGAGGATTTTATACCCGATTCGACGAACGTGCTTGAGGAAAGCAAAAACCCGGAGCGAACATTATTTTTAATAAACCTGGAGTCGAATGAGTTTTAGTATTTAGGAATCGGCCCGCGCGTGGCGGTGAAACTGAGGCGAGAGCGGTGAAGTGAGGATTTTTAATCTGATATCTTCCTTCTCAGCAAAAATCGCTGTAGACGAGAAAAGAAACAATTTAGTCAGAATCAACGGGAAAATTCATCAATGAATCAATCTTTATTACAACGCAAATTCCAAGCTGTTGAGGATACGGCTCCGCTTTGCTTGTGGCCGAACAGCTCGCAGGAAGAAATTGAGACGGTCATTCGCGCAGTTTATCGTCAGGTTTTGGGGAATATCCATGTTATGGAAAGCGATCGCCTGACCGTCCCAGAATCTAAATTGAAAAATGGCGAAATCAGCGTGCGGGAATTTATCCGGCAAGCGGCCAAGTCCAGGCTGTACCGCGCGAACTTTTTTGAGAATTGTCCGCGCTACCGAGCCATCGAGCTAAATTTTAAGCATTTGCTCGGTCGCGCTCCCAGCGATTATACGGAAATGAGCGCTCACAGTCAGATCCTGGATACTCTGGGATATGAGGCTGAGATCGATTCCTATCTCGACAGCGATGAATATCAAGATGCGTTCGGGGAAGATATTGTCCCCTACTATCGAGGTTACAAGACTCAGACTGGGGCTAAGCAACTTGAGTTTAACCATATGCTCAAATTGGCGGCGAGTGCTTCTGGTAGCGACAAGGAGAGTTCGTCAGAAAATCGCTCGATCTTACAAACCTCTTTGTTTGAGAATAGTCTCTCGACCCAACGCTTCTTCACCCCAGCACGGGGAGATACGGTCGAACGATCGGCTTGGGAGCGTCAGTACCAGGCTTTCCGAGATCGCGATCTCGTTGAATTAGTTCCCGGCTACTCTGCAGAGGAGGCTGAGGTTGTGATTCGCGCCGTCTACCGCCAGGTTTTGGGGAATGCTCACATCATGGCTAGCGAGCGCCTCACGGTTCCCGAATCCCAGTTAAAACGCGGCGAGTTGAGCGTGCGTGGATTTGTCCGAGCCGTTGCGAAGTCAGAGTTCTATCGCTCGCGTTTCTTCGAGAGCTGCTACCGCTATCGCGCCATTGAGCTGAACTTCAAGCATTTGCTGGGCCGCGCTCCTGAAGATTTTACAGAAATGAAGCGCCATAGCCAGATCCTCGACACTCAGGGATATGAAGCCGACATTGATTCTTATCTCGATAGCGATGAGTATCAAGATGCATTTGGGGAGAATATTGTCCCTTGCCATCGCGGCTACAAAACTCAAACGGGCAAGAGTATGATTGGATTTACCCGTATGCTCGAGCTGCTGCGGAGTGCTTCGAGTAGCGATAAGGAAGTTTCCAAACCTCAGTTGCAGCAAGCGATTATTGGCAACTATCCTTCTGGAGAACGGCAGGGACCAACAGATACCGCTCAATTATTGAAGAGTATCTTGGCACCGAAGCCTCAAGGGGCGATCGCGGCGAATTTGTTACAAACTGCTGCACAATTGGAAGCTTACGAAGCGCTGCAATCCCAGTGTGCGGAGCAAGAAGAGGTGTTGCAACGGTTGCGGCAACAGCTTGCCGATCTCAAGCCATTTGGTGCAATTGGGATGTCAATAATCGGTCAGTGGTCGTCTGATTTAGGGAGCGATAGCGATACCAGCCTAACAGCGATCGCAGAGGAAACTGGAAGCGATGAAGACTTGCAAAAGCGCTCTGATGCTATGGCGGCAGAAATTAAGGCTCTCGAAGCAAAGATTGCAGACGAACGCCGCTTGGCTAGTATTGGTGAAGCGCGAGTGAATCGCTGGCGCGGTCGCATTTTTACCCGTTAATTCTGAAGCAAAAGTAACTTTTGCACCTGACTGTTGAGGCTATGGAGTGGCGACGCAATTGCAAATGGTCGCTCCATAGCCTCAGTTTTTGAGTTGTTTTTTTGCAGTTGGAGCAGTAAAACTTAAGAATGTTTGCCGAACGCAAAGGCTAGCTGCAAACCATGCAATTGCTAGAATATACTGACTTGCAGAGCTAATTAAGAGGAATGTATCCATGGCGAGGAAACGGCGCAAAGCGAATGAGAAGTCGCCAACCAGTAAGTCAAAAATTGGGATTTCCCTGACGACCGAAGCCTTTGAGAACTTGAGTCAAATGGCTCAAAAGACGGGTTTATCTCGGTCTGGTTTGGTCGAACAGCTTGCCAGAGGCACAATCGCGATCGCCAGTCACTCGGCCCAAACCACGCTTGTTGTGGACAGTCCGCAGTTAGCTAGCGAGGGAACTCCGATAGAGCAAACAGCGCAACAGGCGACGACGATTGAAGCGATCGCGGGGAACGAATCGCCGCTTTCTTCTCAGGTTGCAGAACCCGCAGCTCAAGGTGAGGATACAGTTGCCAACCCAGCTCTCGAACAACAGTTAGCAGAACAGTCTCAAGTTATTGCCAGTTTGGAGAAGCAACTCGCAGAGCAAACGGCTCGTGTTGAAACACCGTCAAAGCAAACTGACGAGACTCAATCTCTCGAAAAGCAAATCGCCCACCAATCCAAAGAAACGGAAAAGCTCCAGAAGCAGCTCAAGAAAAGCAAAGAGCAAGCGGCTCAAATCAAACCACTTCAACAGGAAATTGAAAAGCTGCAAAAGCAACTCGAAACCCAGCAGAAGCAGGCTGAGAGCGTTCAATCTCTCGAACAAGAACTGACTGGAAAGTCTCAAGAAATCACGAAGCTACAAGAGCAATTAAAAGAGCAAGAAGGGCAAGTCACTCAAGTTAACTCTCTTCAGAAGGAAGTGGAACAACTTGAGCAGCAACTCAGTGAGTCTAAATCTCTGGAAAAACAGCTTGCGAGTAGCTCCCAGGAGATGGAAAATCTTCACAAGCAGCTCAAGGAAAACAAAGAGCAAGCAGGTCAAGTTAAACCGCTTCAACAGGAAATTGCTCAACTTCAGAAGCAGCTCAAAACCCAGACAAAGGAAGCCAAGAGCGTTCAATCTCTCGAACAAGAACTAACTAAAAAATCCCAAGAGATTGGTAAGTTACAAGAGCAATTGAAGGAGCAGGGAGAACAAGTCACTCAGGTTGAGTTACTTCAGAAGGAAGTGGAACAACTTGAGCAGCAACTTAGTAAGTCCAAATCTTTGGAAAAACAGCTTGCGAGTAGCTCCCAGGAAATGAAAAATATTCAAAAGCAGCTAGAGAAAACTGAAGAGCAAGCCAGTCAAGTTAAACCGCTTCAACAGGAAATTGGCCAACTTCAGAAGCAGCTCGAAACCCAGACAAAAGAAGCTGAGAGCGTTCAATCTCTCGAACAAAAACTGGCTGGAAAGTCTCAAAAAATCACGAAGCTGCAAGAGCAATTAAAAGAGCAAGCAGACAAAGTAACTCAAGTTGGTTCTCTTCAGAAAGAAGTGGAACAACTTCAGAAGCAACTTGATGAGACTCGATCTCTAGAGAAGCAAATTGCGGACAAATCCAAAGAAATAGAAAAGCTACAAAAGCAGTTAGAAGAAAGCAAAGAGCAAGCCAGTCAAGTTAAACCGCTTCAACAGGAAATTGGCCAACTTCAGAAGCAGCTCGAAACCCAGACAAAGAAAGCTGATAGCGTTCAATCTTTAGAGAAACAACTTACTGAAAAATCTCAAGAGATTGGTAAATTACAAGAGCAATTGACAGAGCAAGAAGAACAGAAAGCTCAAATTGAATTGCTGCAACAGGAAATTGCTCGGCTTCAGAAACAAGCAGACAACGTTCAGTCGTTAGAAAAGCAACTTGCCGATCGCTCCCAAGAAATTGAGCAACTCCAACAACAACTCGAAGAGATCGTTCAACCGGAAGAGGAAATTGAGACAGCCGTTGTAGAAGTGGTAGACGAGCAAATTGAAGAAGGCGAGTTAGAACAATTTGCTGATGAAGAAGAGGAAGAGGAGTTTGAGGACTCGGCAGATGTTGAACTTTATGACGATTTGCAAAGCGAAATTGAAGAGAGCAATGCTTTTGCGAGTTGGTTGAAAGAGGCTTTTTGGTACTTGATTTTACCGATTGGAGTGTTGTTGGCGGTGTTGTTGGGGTATCAATATATGCAGTAGAAGGGTTGAGAGAAGCGATCGCGCTTTAGCTAGCGGCTGGCGTATTAATCGCATTGAGCTTTTGGGCGATCGCGCGAACGGCTAATTCAGGCTGAGGAGAAACAACCACTGTATTATCGAGTTTTTTGAAAAAACCCAAATCTAGATTACTGGAAACGGGCATCAGAAAGGTGGGAATTGGCTTGGGGATAAAGGTGCGATCGGGTTTGGGAGTGTCCCCGCTAGCATAAGTTGCTTCAAACGCTTTCCAAGTAGAACTGAGCCAATAGCGGTCAATGATTGCTAGCAAACCATCGCAATGTTCAATTTCTTGAAAAACGCGATCGCCACTAATTTGTTCTTTAAACCAAACTATTTGAAAGCCTTCTCTGGCTAAAAGAGAAAGCATCTCGATTAAAAGCTGGTTTCCTGAGGCGCGATCGCGGCCGCTTTCAACAACTTCAAAAGCACAAATATACAGGGTCGAGAATTTCATAAATCATTGTGGCGATCTGGGCAGACAAGCGTTAATTAACGCTGTAAATACCCTGCGATCTGAGTCGTGAATCTGCAAATCGAACTGTTGTTAGCGATTCAGTCAAACACTTGACGGGATTTTAGATGGCTCTCAATTTCCGATCGAGTCCGCCAGACGGGACGCAAGGTTTTGTTGGCATATAAAGAAATTTGCCGATCGCGATCGGACGAACCCGGTTGAGTCTCATTCCCATACGTTAACAATACCCGCGCGCGCGGAGGATCGGCAAATTCGATCGCAGCAATGTAAGTATCGCCAAACGTTGCCGTAAATCGATCGTTGTCAGTCGGGGAAAATTGGAGGACGGAGAAAATTCCCCAATTGCCATCGCCGCCAGTGGCGGGGAGATCCGCGTCGCCGACGCGCAGGCGGAAAACGTCTCCCCAGGGAATATCGAGGCGGCCGTATTCTTCTTGAACTTGACGCGCAGCCGTTTCTAGGGTTGTGACGGCCGCTTTCCAGTCGCGCAGGCCGGCAGGGGTTTGTAGCGGGTTGCTTTCGTCCCAAGGTTGGGCGAACAGGGCCGGGTTGGGGAGAAAATCAAAGTTCATGGCCCGGGCCCAGAAGGCAAAGAGGACGGCCCCGCGACTGTCTGCGTTGGCTTGCCGATCCCAGGCTGAGAGAACGTTTGCAGCTTTTCGGGCCAGTTGGCTTCCTTCTCGGGCCGCTGCTATCAGATCGTCGAGAACGCGATCGGCCAGTTCCATGCGAGTGTCAAATTTTTTCGCAATTAAGCTTTCGAGGGAAAGGCGATCGCTTTCCTGTAACAGTTTGACAGATCGCTGGCCGCGCAGATGTAGAAATCGAGGTGAAAAATAAGAGGGATAATCGTCAGAGTTGAGAACGGGGGGAAAGGTGGTCGTCCAAGGGGGATCGTTGGCGTTTTGCAGCCAACCGCTGGGGGGATCGAGAACGCGAGGTAAATCGGCGTAGGGATGCGTTTCCGTCCACAGCGTGGCGGAGGTATCGCCAGGAACGGGATGCTGCCAGGTTTCCCAGTCACCTTGAGGCCGTTTGGGGATGCGACCGTTAAAGAGGTGGAAAATATGTCCGTCGCGATCGCCGTAAATAACCGAAAAGAAGGGCAATTGTAGCGGTTTGAGGGCCGCTTCAAACTCGTCGAAGTTTTTGGCCCGAATCATCTGCCAATATTGTGCGAGAATTCCCGCTTCGTCCAAACCCGTCACCCGCAGGGCGATCGCGCGATCGCCTTTTTGGGCGACAATCGGGCCTTGAACGGCCCGACGCACGGGGAATTTTTCCTCTCGCAGCGTCCCGTCGGGTTGCTTGACCTGAAACGTTTTAACCTCTGTTTCCAGTTCCCGAACTTCGCCATCGAACCGATAGCCTCCTTCAACCAGGGTTAGTTCGTAGAGGCCCCAACCGTTATGAGGATTCACCGTGTGCGTCCACCCCAACCTGTCGTTAAACCCCATCACCAACATTGGCATTCCCATCAAAGTACAGCCATAAGCATCGATGTCCGGCGACTTTAACTGCACCTCGTAGAAGAGAAAACGATCCGACCAGGGGAGGTGGGGGTTCATCAACAGAAGGGTGTTACCGCTAGCAGACCGAGACGGCGCGATCGCCCAAGCATTCGATCCCCCTTGCCAGCGTTGCAGGGCCGGCGAGACACTGACATTGCTGCCAATCAGGAAGGTGAAGTGTACGACTCGCTGAATGTGCGCGAGAACATCAGTGGGAGTAACTGGGAGAACAATTTTTACCTCATCGCTAAGGCGATCGGAATGCTCTTTCGCGTAGGCATTCATCCCCGCCACAAAAGCGTTGAGATAGTTGCGGATCTCCGGCGTTTGTCGGTCGTACCATTGGTCGGCACGTTCGCGCACTCCCATCGTCAGGACTTGGCGATCGGAGTCGAGGTAATCTTCTCCCCAATATTCCGCCGCCTTTCCTCTCGCTTGACCGTAGAGGCGCAGAATTAAATCGCCGTGACTCTGCATTTGCGCCCAACCCAACGCTTGAAACAATTCGGGAGAGTTACGGGCAAAAATGTGGGGAACGCTCCAAGTATCCCAGAGAATTTCGGTTGGTTTTGATGTCATTGCAGCAGAACTCAAAATCAGCGCGATCGCCAAGCTCAAAGATAACGCGATCGCTTTAACACTCGATGCAACCTTCCGTCTCGTGCGAACCACCTGAAACTCTAGATTCAAGGTTCAAACCTCTCCTGCAGAAACGCGATTGCCTCTTCGCACCAAGCTAACCATTCCCGTTCGTAGCGCATTCCCCAACGCAACGTTAAGTAGCGGAATCGATTGTCTTGACTCAGCTTGTGAGGTGTGTGGAAATAGCATTGCTCAATTTCTCGATATTCGCTCAAGCGGTTTTGATGTTGGAGGCGATGTCTCTCTAACTCAGCCGCGATCGCCGCTCGATCCGCGAGATGTCCAGCAAAGAGCTTGACCAATAGCTCATCCTTCACTGGAGCGATTTTTGCCGGTTTCGCAATCCAATCGGTTAAAAACTGTTGCCCATTCTCCGTGACAACATACAGTTTCTTATCGGGACGATTTTCCTGAACAACCTTCTTAACGCTAACCAAACCCGCTTGCTCCAACTTGGTCAGCTCTCGGTAAATCTGTTGGTGAGTGGCTCGCCAAAAAAAACCCACGGAACCGTCAAACCGTTTTGCTAGATCGTAGCCGCTGCACGTTTTTTCAATTAAAGCAGACAAAATTGCATGAGTGAGTGCCATGACAAATATAAAATATATTGCATATAAACAAAAGTGCATATAAAATTAATTGCATATTAAGCCAATGCAACTATTCGATTTGAGAGGTATTCTCATGGTTTTCATCTCAGCAACTCGCCTTCACTTGCGGACTCGTCTCTATCTTCCCCTATTTCTGTGGCGCGTATTTCTAACTCAGCGGCAAACGAGCAAAATCCCTGGCTTTCTGGGAGGTAAATTGCTAACAGATGCGAATGCGGTTTACTGGACGCTGACCGTTTGGGAAGAGGCCGCAGCCATGAAACATCTGCGCGATGCAGGCGCGCACAAACGAGCAATGTCTTATCTACAAAAGTGGGTTGATGAAAGTGCTGTTGTCCATTGGTATCAAGATTCGTCGGAAATTCCGAGTTTTGCCGAAGTTCATCAGCGGATGCTGGAGGACGGCCGCTTCAGTCGCCTCAAAAATCCTTCCGTCCAGCACGATCGCCGCGAAATTCCGCCTCCTGTCTCGACGCGAACTGCACTGACACTGCAACCTTATCGAGAGGGTAAAGAGGGTAAATTGGCATCGATTGTAAAATAACAAGACTGGAATTTAATGATATTTTTGGAAAGAACTTGACCCTCAAGCGGAAACGATGATTGGATTTGATTCTCCTCAACCCAACACAGAACAAGCTCAGTGGAAATATCGCCTCGATCGGTTCGCCGACGATAACCGCGTCGAACTCGCCGCGTTGGTTTGGGGGATGTTCGGTCGAGAAGGAGACAAAAGCAGAATTTTGGGAATCGATCTCAAACCCACCCCCCATTTCGTCTCTTGTCCGCTCGAAGCGATTGAAACGTTAAATCGCGATGTTGACAACCAACTGCAAGAAATTTTGGGACTGGTAGACGGACACGATCCCGATCGCGAAGTTCTCATCCTCGGTATTGGCGACGGGCAAATCGTGCTGCTTGATTTTGAACCCGATCCCCCTCCCCCCACTTGCTTTGAACGGGTGTCAGAAGACCTCGAAACCCTCTTTGACAAGCTGGAATTGCGCTTGGTTGACGCTCTCGATCGGGGAGTTCGGCACAATTCCAACACTTGAACTTCGCAGCACTGAATGCGGTGAGGGGGAAGAAAGGATCTTCCCAATCTGCTGAGTTGGAGGTTCAGCTAACGCCGAGGTAGTTGGCTAGCAACTCTGCACTGCGCCGATGGTTAAACTTTTCGATGACTTTTTGCCGCGATCGCGCAGCCAAGCGCACCGCCAATTCCTGATCCTTCAGCACCGTCTCAATCGCATCGGCCATCGCTTTGGGTTGCTTGGGTTGCAAGAGCAGGCCGTCTTCTCCATCGGTTACCAATTCCGAAGTTCCCCCCACATCGGTCACAATCACTGGCATTTCCATCGCCATCGCTTCCATCACCGCGACAGGAACCCCTTCGTTCAAACTCGCCAGCGCGAAAATGTGCGCCTCTTCCAACCCCTGACGAATGCGAACTTCGGAAACAGCACCCAATAACTCGACCGCTTCGGAGAGGTTGCGATCGCGAATAAACTGTTCCAACTCCTGGTGGTATCCACTTCCCCCCTGTTCGTCCTCTCCCGCGATTTCCAGGCGAACGTCAATCCCCTGCTGGCGGAGCATTTCCACCGACTCGATCAGGAAGTTATGTCCCTTGACGGGGTTCAATCGACCGCAAGCAAAGATTCGACAGGGAGTTCCTTCCGTCCAAGGTTGATAGGGATTGTGGCGCTTGATGTTATCTAAGTTAACGCCCATGGGGGCAACAACAACTTTTTCGGGGAGAAAACCCGCGAGTTTGTGCTGAATGTCTTTAAAAAGTCGCTCGGACACGACCAGATCGAAGGCGGAATGCTTCCATTTTTGAGCTTGGTTGGGGCCGTAAACTTCCAGGGTCGGCCCGTGAAGGGTCATGCTGTAGGGAATTCCCGATAAGAAAGATGCAAGCATGGCCACATTGGCCGTGTCCGCACAGGAATGGACGTGGATGTGCGACCACCCTTTACTTTTGGCAATTTTGGCTAATTTACCGGCGACGGGAACCATCGCCATTAGGCGCAGGCGTTGCTTGAGTGTCACATCGCTAGCGCTGGCGATCGCGCCGAGACACTTTAGCCAACCTCCGGGCCCGGCCAGAAGAACCTGAGTTAAAGCTGCTACATAATCGCTAGCGGAAAACGGGACAAGGTAGTCAGTTTGCTTTTCTGCCTCGCCGGCCCAGGTGTGAGAGGCGATTTCTCTGGGCGGACGGCGGGTTGACACCAGTTCGGCCACAACATCCAGTTCGGCTAAAACTTGCCGCTCTCGCCAGAAGAAAATGTGGGTTTGTCCGGGAAATTCAGGGATAAAATAGCCAATCTGTGCTTTCATCTTTTAATTCGAGTTTTTTGCGTTGAGGAAACCCTCTATCAGTTTGTCACAACTTCATCGGAGCTGTCCTCAGTAAATTCTGCGGAGTCCTCTCACACCAAGCATTTGGACGCTGAATAGGGTTGGTTAAAAATGCGCTCGCAGGATGCGAGGCGGAGGCGCGTTCGACGGTTCCGGACGGCTGTGCGGTCGCGGGTCATATTCCACGCACAGAGTTCGCGGCGATCGCGCCTTTTGACGAAAGCGCAGCAAATAAAAGCTATCCGTTTCGCTGGGTTGAGTGACGTGTTTGGCCTCGTTGAGTTGATACCAAGCGGTGGGAAAACTGGAGCGGTTGTAGAGCGTCAGATAGATGTCGTAACTGCCGAGAACGTCTGGGTCGAACTCAGTTTGCAATTGCTCCCCCCGATACAGATAGCCGTAACCGAACTGATTATCGCGATCGCCAACGGGGAGAAACTCTCGACGCACAAATGACTCTGGCAACCAGCGTCTCAAGCGCAGGATCGTAAAAATGTAGCCGTGTAGTCCTCGATAAAACCAATTTTTATTCTGTTTCAAGCCGAGGAGGAAATCATTAACATCTCCCGCAATTGTTTGGGTGTCAATTATCGCGCGATCGTCCGCTTTAATCGCAGGAAATTCTACTGTATCTGTCCAATCATAGTACCTGAGAACAATCGTATAGTTTCCCGGTTGAAGTTTTAGCGACTCCCACGCTTCCGTACAAGTCGAGGACAAAGAGCCTAAATTTGCGATCGTTTCATAGCCGGGGTAGCCGTAGATTGCAGCCGTCCAAGATTGGGACGATTTTTGTGCCGATCGCGCTTTGACGGAGAGAGATTCTTGTATGGGAAACGGCCCCGCACTCGCAACAATTGCATGAGTATTCCAGCGCGGCCCTTTCGTCATAATGACCGGTAGCGCGATCGGATTTTCGAGCATTTCTGCCGATAAAACTCGCCATTGTCGCGTTGTTTTTTTGTTGACAGCTAGATAAATCGCGTAGATTCCGCCGAGGAGAAACTTCATCGCTTTATAAAAAACAAAAGAGAGCAAAGCGAGAGGAATCTCATAGATAAGTTTCAGGTTGTCAATTGAGGGATTAGCGTCGGACATAAATATTGTCTGTTTTGAGGCTGCGATTTGAACGGCTTTTTAGCGAGCGATCGCGCTCTATCTTACACCAGACTGGCCGATCGTCTGGTTGCAAGCAGCAACTGTAGCTGTCTAAAATGACGGGCGATGGATCGATATTTGAAAAGTTCAGAACCTCTAAGCTGTCACACCTTCAAATTGGCTCCGAACGCACCCCACACCCTTGACAAGAATTGGGATTTTACAGTTTCAATGTCGAACAGCTTAGTCACTCCAGTTCGATCGCTTAACCGTATAACTCTTATGAGCCGCGTCCTTCACCTTTTCACCATTGGCTTTACAAAAAAGAGCGCCCAACAGTTTTTTGAACTGTTAATTCAGTCGAGGGTCAAACGAATTGTTGATACCCGCCTCCAGAACTCTTCGCAGCTTGCTGGATTTGCCAAACGAAAAGACCTAGAATACTTTCTGAAAGCTCTAGGCAACATTGAATATGTTCATCTCCTCGATCTCGCGCCAACTAAAGAGATTTTGAGCGACTACAAAAAGAAGAGAATTGATTGGGAGACTTATGAGGATAAGTTCAATCAACTGATCGGCGATCGCAAAATTGAAAAGCACGTTTCTCCACAACTTCTAGATCGTGCTTGCTTGCTTTGTAGCGAAGCTAAACCCCACCACTGTCATCGACGTTTAGTCGCAGAATATTTTCAGAAAAAGATTGGCGACTCAATTAACTTAGATCTTGCAGCAATCTCGATAAGCCAAGTCGGGCAGAGGTTTGAGAACAATCTGAAAGCCAAATTGGGCAGCAATATCAGTACGGCTACGAGTATGTCTAAGTAGCTCAAGCCAGAGAACAGAAGGTAATAATCTCTCTAGTGCTAAACGACAGGTAGCCTTC